>Ga0233423_10000383_pt1 | contig 24386 bp, 26 predicted proteins | sample Watercolumn_Mata_FD_180713 | JGI IMG/M metagenome (GOLD analysis project Ga0233423, IMG submission 180713) | Freshwater microbial communities from Lake Matano, South Sulawesi, Indonesia - Watercolumn_Matano_2014_112_MG | ecosystem: Environmental > Aquatic > Freshwater > Lake | place: Indonesia...
GTATCGTCTGTGAAGAATTTTTATGATAGCTAATTCGTGAATTGGTTCAAGAAGCGATCAGATAGACAATGAATTCCCACCGATTACAGAAGCCATCATCGAATTATGGAGAAGCCATGAATGTAACTGTTCAAATACCGGATTGCAGCGAAATCCGTCTTCATCAATGATAGTATCATCGCAACTTTGTTCATTTGAAAATAATATATATCCTGCACGTTTTGCATACACGTACGGAAGAAGGATTAACGAATATTGTGTAAGTTGCAATTCCCACCCAAACCATTCGTATGGTTCACGGAAGATACCGAGAGTATTACGCAAAAATCCTATTTGTGTATGAAATTCTCTCCGGAATGGTATTGACAATAACTTTTTCGGTACTTCTTCCAACGGTGAATACGGTTCCGAAATGTACACCGGATAAACTTGAATACCCATTTCTTTTGCTAATGCATATGTTAACAGACTATCTTTTCCGAAAGTAAAAGGCATAATTGCGCGATCAGACAGACTTGTTCTTGTGTACGGAGGAATGTCTGTTTTATGATTTGAAAATACATAATCTATATCATAAAGTCTTCTGAGCAGATTTGACGTAATGCGTGCATCTTTTTGGGTTTGCATAATTGCAGTTGATGGAAGTGCAAGAGATAATCCTTTGAAAAAAAATGATTCTGAAAGTGGGACTGGCATGTTATATTGCATTCGATTTATCGTTGTGTAGAGAAAAGGCATCTGAAATGTAAGGCTAAAAGTTATATTTTGTGCTAATATTTTTTTATGAAATTTGGGAAATCTGTTCCAAATAGACGGGGGATACCGTAACCGTATAACTTTATTATTTATCCTTACTGCAAATCCCCGTTCGATAATATGTGTAGAAACGGAGGCGACGCCATTCACTTTAATTCGCGGAAGTATATCTGAAGGTTCCTCGATTTTCTGAAGTTGTGGAAATTCTGTAATATTTAGTTCTTTATTACGATATGCTGTTGGAGTCATGGATAAACATAATAATTACTTCTATAAACCATAGTACTAAGAATACATACGTTGTCAAGTTTTTGTGGCTTATGTCGTAATTATTAATAACAATGATGTTAATAATGAACGAGCCCTCAGTATGGAATTTGTTTTTAAACAGCGATACAATATAGTGGAAGAATTAATATTTTTTTGCCGGGGTGGTGAAATTCCTGCCTGCCGGCAGGCAGGGGTATACACAAACAATATGTATTATGTCTATGTATTAAAAAGTCTCACTGATAAAACTTATTACAAAGGAAGAACAAATAATATTAATCGTAGAATACGCGAACATGAATCCGGCAATACACAATCAATACGATCTAAACGACCGTTTAAATTATTACATGTTGAAATAGTGAATACAATAAAGAAAGCAAAACAAATGGAAAAATATTTTAAATCCGGTTATGGTAGGGAAATTATTAAGGAAATAGATATGTCTTATTCGCCGGGGTGGTGAAATTGGTATACACGCAAGACTTAAAATCTTGTGGCTGTAAAATCAGCCGTGTGGGTTCGACCCCCACCCTCGGCACTCTTCGATTCGCTCAGGGTAAACAGCAAGTGTGGCGCAATTGGCTTGTGCGCATCGTTTGCCCAGAATAATTCGGGATGTAGTTCAGTTGGTAGAACGCTCGGTTTGGGACCGAGAGGTCGCCAGTTCGACTCTGGCCATCCCGACATATATGTATGATTATCAATCATATAAACAAAAAATAGATCAATATCTTCATGCATTTCTAATTTCTAAAAGAAAAGATCTTCTTCATATTCACAAAGACGGAGAAGACGTAATAAATAAAATTCTTTCTATTATATCTGAAGGAAAAACAATCCGAGGAAGTCTTGTACTTTTTACGCATGATGTGTTGAAAGGAAACCGGAAAAAAGAGGCTATGCGGGAGGCTGCTGCTTTTGAACTTATACAAACAGGCTTTCTCGTCCATGACGACATCATCGATCATGAAGAAATTCGGCGTGGACATCCATGTCTTCATATTCAATACAAAAATGAGGGGAAGGCAATTTGTGCAGGCGATCTGCTTTTTTTTCTTGCATTTGAATTATTGAAGGCATCACCAATTCAAGAAATCAGTAATAATATTTTTGAGGAAGTAACCGCCGCGCAGATTGTAGATATTACGTATAGCATGCAACAGACTCAACCAACCCAAAAAGAAATTATATCTCTCTATAAATATAAAACAGCGCGTTATTCGTTTTCTCTACCTATGATGGCAGGAGCGATGCTTGCCAAGGCAGATATGACAACAATTCATCTTCTTGAACTGTTAGGAGAATCAATGGGTATAATTTTTCAAATAAAAAATGACATAAAGGGAACTATAAGTGACAAACGTGAAGATAAAAAGACACTCATACGCTTTTACGATGTGCAGCCGATAATTACTATGTATGCTAGATACGTCAATAATTATATTAAAAAACTTCCGCCAGACTTTTCTCAACTATTAATGTTTCTATGAAAAAAATCACTGCTATTTTCATTATAATTATTGCTATTTGTACAATTACACTGTTTTATCTGCATCATCCTCTTAATACGAGAATTCAGATACAAAATCAAATATTTACAGTAGAACTTGCTGTTACGCAATTAGAAAAAGAACGTGGACTCGGATACCGTGATAGTCTTGATGAGCATCTCGGTATGTTATTCCCATATGATCATTCGGAGAGGTATTCATTTTGGATGAAAGGAATGCGTTTTCCGATAGACATTATCTGGATTAATGACAATAAGATTGTTGATATATCAAAAAATGTTCCAGTATCTACAAATTCTATATTGTTTACCTATGCTCCGAAAGAACCGGTTAACCAAGTTTTGGAATTAAACGCCGGCGTAAGTAATAGATATAACTTTCAAATAGGGGACTCTGTTACTATTTTAAAATAGTGCTCCCAGGCGGAATCGAACTTCCATCGCCTCCGTAGAATGAAGATGCCTCGCCTTGCGCGCTCGGTGGGAATTGAACCCACAACCTACTCCTTAGAAGGGAGTTGCTCTATCCGTTAAGCTACGAGCGCTTAATTTCTCTTCGCTCCGGCGGGCAGGTCTATCCGTTAAGCTACAGGAGCCCCTCGTTTTTACTCGGGACAAGCTTTGAGCGGGCGAAGGGAGTTGAACCCTCTGCCTTCTCCTTGGCAAGGAGACATTCTACCGGTGAACTACGCCCGCGATAAGTTTTTTAAACGCATTTCCGCTCTTATATGATTTTATCATCTTTTCTCGTCTTTTTGACGCTACATTTGACAAATAATATTCTCTGTATATTAAAATCCATTTGCCTTTCTGCCTTGTGAATTTTGTTTGACCTCTGTTGTGTTCTTCTAGCCTCCGATGAATATTGTTTGTCGATCCAATATAATATCTTTTCGTTACATTATTTTGGAGAATATAAGTTACATACATAACCCTCTATCTCCCCGCCATGGCGGGGCATTCTACCGGTGAACTACGCCCGCAATGATGGTATTATAACAGATACTCGTGTTCGTGAAAGTAATTCATATTATCTGACGTATGATTAACCTTTTTATTATTTTATTACTATTATTTCGACTCGTTCCTCATTCATGCGCAATCTATGATCCATTGAGTATTCCAAACAATAAATTTGGTATCCATATAGCGGATTTAAACAACATTCCTGCCCTTGTTAATACAAACGGAGGCGATTGGGGATATGTGACGCTTGTTTCTACGGATAGCGATCGCAATAAAGGCAAATGGCAGACGCTTTTTGATCAAATGCGCCGCACTCATCTTATCCCCATAGTGCGCCTTGCTACGCATATTGAGAAAGATGCATGGTCAATACCAAATCCCGTAGACTTTGATAAAATTGTTTCCTTTTTTAACGATCTTAACTGGCCGATAAAAAATCGTTATATAATTGTATATAACGAACCAAATCACGCAAAAGAGTGGGGCGGCACAATCAACCCGGAGGAATATGCGCGAGATCTGGTTCAACTGTCCCAAAAATTTAAAAAAGCTTCTGATGATTTTTTTATCCTTCCCGCTGGCCTTGATTTTTCAGCGGTGACGGATAACCAATCGCTTAACGCATCCGTATATCTTGCTCGAATGGTTTCATCATCGCCGGACTTATTGTCTTCGATTGACGGTTGGACGTCACATTCGTACCCCAATCCGGGATTTTCCGGATCTGTGTATGCGCAAGGACGCGGAACAATCGCATCATTTATTTGGGAAATGGGATATTTGCGTTCTTTAGGATTAAGCAATACTCTTCCCGTTTTCATTACGGAAACCGGCTGGACGCATAATCAGGAAAATGCACATCAAACGAAACTTCTGTCAACAAGCCTGGTAGGATCCAATCTTGCCGCCGCCGCAAACGGTATATGGAAAGATCCGCAGATAGCAGTAATTACTCCATTTATTTTTAATTATCAATCCGCACCGTTTGATGTGTTTTCCTGGCGCCGAATCGGAAATAACGGATACTATGCGCACTATGACGCGTATCGTGAAATTCCGAAAATTAAAGGAGAACCTGTTCAGCATGAAGAATATGTTCTTTCAAACGATTTTATACCTGAACGGCTTGTGGCGGATTCCTCGTATACATTTTCTGCTGTATTGGAAAATAAAGGTCAGGCAATTATAACACCTTCGGAATTTGTAATAAAATTTGAGGAGTCAAATAATTTCACAATTATCTCTGACGCATTACCGAATCTCGAACCGAATGAAAAAGGTACCATTACCATTCACATTAGGACACCTAGCACAAAAGGAACATACCGCGTTAAACTTGTAATTGTGCATAACGGACGGGATACGATATTACAGGAACGATATGTAACCATTGTTCCTCCTCCGAGTTTATCCGTTAATTTTAAACTTGGCTGGCGACGTACTAGCACAACTTCAGGCGTAACACTCCTTGTCTATGACCGAAATAATATACTTATAAAAAAATCAACCGGACTGTCAGTCATAAACGGCATCGTAACAATAGAAAATCTGTCTAACATCATTCCAAACGCTTCATACCGCGTTGTTGTGCTTGTTCCTAAATACCTGCCAAGACAAAGCATCGCCAATCTTTCTCCTGATCATACGAATATCACACTAAAGCGCTTTCTGCCGCTTGATATAAATGGGGACGGAACGCTGACAATATACGATCTCTTGACGATGTTTCATATAAAACCTGAAAAGATAATACGTCTCTTTATCGGTCCGTGATTCTTCCGATTATAAGGAATTTGCGCTATACTTATCGATATTGGTGGCCGTAGCTCAGCCCGGTAGAGCGCCTGCCTGTGGAGCAGGACGTCGGGGGTTCAAATCCCCTCGGTCACCCAAAAGATCATTTAATTTGTATTATTAAATCCTCTGGTTTCCATAGTCATTGCAATTAATTCTGCCCTTCTTAACGTTCGATAAAAAAGAGGATTAAGTATTGGAATGATTGTGGGGATTACGCTGAATTTATCCGGCGGATATCCCCGCGTTTTCTGAACAAGACGGATGTGAGATATTTCCCCAAGAATTTCCGGGATAAGGGACAATGTGATCGTAAGCATCAAAAGCAATTGTTTAGGCAGAAACGATAAAGCCGAAATTATCGACGAAGGCGATGTATTATCAGTAAAAATAAATACAATTAGGCTCAATGAAACAAGTCTGGTAGTTGTTTGAATTCCCAAATATATTCTGGCCGTCAGCGGAATCATAGTGTTAAATAACACTTGAAAGATACTCGCAAGAAATGAAAAACCAAGAATAACGACGATTCGTTTCCTTTTTTCTTCGGAAGACATTTTAATAAGATTAAATCCTATAATTATCATAAACAGCAATGATAGAATCACTATTTTATTTATAATTATAAGGATAGTCGACGCTCCGATAAGCCCTATCATTTTAAATCTTGTACTGAAAACGTTATTCATAAAATATTTTATTCGGTGCTTTAATTCTAAGCTTGCGCAGTTTTTTCCGATCTGCAAAAACCTCACGCGTCGGTCCAAATGACGCTATCTGCCCTCTGTCAAGAAGAAGAATATCACTGGCGTATGTAAGTAGAAAATCCGTATCATGCTCTATAACAATTATCGTTTTACCTGATTCATTCAGCCTGTGAAGCAAACGGTACAGCGAAACGGAGCTTTGCCAGTCAAGCATAGCCGTAGGTTCATCAAGAATTATATACGACACATTGAGTGCCAGAACGCTTGCGAGGCATACTTTTTGCTTCTCGCCGAACGATAAAGTTTGCGGATCGCGATCCTCATAACCCTCAAGACCAACGCTGTTAAGCGATTCTCTGATATCTTTCTTATCTGCATGACCGTTTAGGTTCTTTAATCCAAACGCTATTTCATCGCCAACTGTCAGATTAAAAAGAGAAAAATCAGGATTCTGAAAAACCATGCCAACCGATTTTGAGAAAAATGAAACGCTTTTTGTCTTTGTATCCACATTATCAATAAACACCGCGCCGCTCATCCTGCCTGGTATGCTATGTGGTATAAGACCGTTTATAAGATATGACAGCGTTGTTTTTCCAGAACCGTTTGAACCGGATATGCCAACAAACAAACCAGGCTTGATTGTCAAATCGATATGGGATAAAGCTTCTCTATTTGTTTGATAATAAAATGATACATCACAAATTACGATTCCATGTTTCATGCGTTTTTACGTTGAGTCGTTTGAAAATCGATTAATTTTAAATACATAGACAATAATCCAGGCAAAAATAACATCTATGATTGACTGAATGCTGTTAAAGGCGGCGATTACAAACCACGGAATTGCTTTCATTGCCATACTTGGAGTCATCCCTGTCCAGATAGGAATCGCATAATAGTAATTTAGAGGTAAAACCACTAGACAGCGGACAATTATACCAATTAATAACGGAACTAATAGATGAAGAGGTTTTACATACCAGTCAATTCGTTTCTTTCTTATTATCGTCCAACCAGAGATCATAATAATTATCGGTAACGTTGCCACCAACTTCATAGACGCCCCCAACCATGTTTCTGGTGCAAACAATGAAATCATGCCCGCTCCCAACAGTGATACGAGAATTGATATACGTAGTCCAAATATAAAATATGCAACGACCCATGTAACGGAGACAATATCAATCCACATTCCCCAGGTGGGCGATTGGTATCCGATATGAATAAGCTGAACAACAGTCGATAATGCGGCAAGAGCAGAAGCTATCGCAATTTGACGGGTAGAGATTTTCATAAAAAAAGCCCCTTTCTCTTCGGGGCTACTACACCATGTCATTCTTCTTTCATCCCGACTGTCACGGTCGATTCAGGAATTACACCTGATCATCCTCACAATTATGCGGGTCGTGGATTATAACCACCGATTGGGAATTTTTCGATTATATCGCAATCACCCTACCCCGAAGAATATCTTTTGTATCTTACTAAATTCGGTTGCATTTGTAAAGAAACAGGACGCGAATGCATTGTGTTATACTTCCATAACTCAGCTTTGCTTTTCGACAAACTCATGATTCCGAGTAAAATCAAGGGACAACCTTCGTTAGTCAGTATATACCTATCTATGGTTCGGCTTCGCTCACCACCTATCCGCTTTTTCACCCGCCAAAGCGGGTTGTAAACCGGAGTAAGATAGATATATACTAAGAGATAGAATATATACTATGAGTTTATCACCAGTTATTGATGCATTAATTTCTTCATTTGAAGATACAACGGTTAAATCTGCTGAAGCGACACATATCAGCGTCAGTAAAACTGTATCAATTCTTGCACGCATATACGAACGGGCACGCAATGCTGTTGAATTCCGTGCTGAACATCTTGTACGTAGGGCGGCAATCGAACGCATACTTAAGCGCCGGATACTGTTAAACGGTGATGCGCAATCTATTTCTGAAAATTTAGTTCTCGAGCTTCTTTGGGCAAAGTATATTGATAGCGGTCTAATTGGTGATACAAAAATAAAGGAAATTCACACAGTCATTGCAAGATATTTATCCGTTAAAACAATAACGTATACCCAAATATCTATGGCCAATGGTGTTCCATGGGATATTATGCTTGGCCTTCTTTCTTCAGAAGTTGAGGATACACTTATTTCCGCCCGTAAACGTGAAGCGCTAAATAATTTTGTTTATCAAGCCATACGTCCAAAAATTCAACTACCGGGGAGTGATGAACGTTATATAAACATGCAAACGTTTATTGCCGTCGAAAGAGCATTTGCTCAGTCTGATGATGCGCTTATCATGTATGAACTTATGAAGCTCATACAGCCCTCCTGGTTCAATTCATCGATTGATACCGTGCAGACCGAAATGCCTACATTTCTAAAAAATATAAATCTAGTACGATCTGCTCTCCGTGATCCGATAAATGAATCTTTATTCCGTTATATTCGACGTCAAACGCCCCCCTTTTTACTTTTACGGGATTTTTTCTTCCAATATCAGGATAAAACTAGAACAATTATTGAAAATATAACCGATTTTGAACAAAAACTCACTGATATTGCCACTACCCGATATCTTGAAATCGGTACGAAAGTGCGCAGAGCGGTTGTTCGAAGCATTATCTATATTTTTCTAACGAAAATGATATTTGCTCTAGCATTAGAAGCCCCTTTTGATGTTATGTATACAAAACATATTGAATATTTAGCGCTTGCTATTAATACAATTTTCCCTCCGATCCTTTTATACCTCGTCGCCGGTTTCGTAAGCGTTCCAGGAGCAGATAATACGAAACGTTTAATAGATAGAATTAAAACGATTATTTATGATTTTGATTCACTTAAAGATGAAAAAGATGTGTACACATCGAAACAAAAGATCAGACGACCAATGCTTACTGCAATATTTTCTTTTCTTTACCTTCTGACCTTTATTATTTCATTCGGATGTATCAGTTATCTTTTAGCAGCGTTACACTTTAATCTTGCAAGCCAGATCATATTTGTATTCTTCGTAACGTTAGTTAGCTTTTTTGCTTACCGCATAAATGTATCGGCAAAAGAATACGAAATGACTGACCGGCAGGGATTTTTATCTCCCCTTATCGACTTTTTTTTCCTGCCAATCCTCCGTGTCGGACACGTGTTATCAAGAGAAATTGCAAAACTTAATATCTTTATTTTCCTTTTCGACTTCATTCTGGAAGCACCTCTTAAAGTCATTTTCGAAGTTGTCGAAGAATGGGTTCATTTCGTTCGTTCAAAAAAAGAGGAAATTGTTTAAATACTCCCATGTAGAATGTTAGAACGCTCCAAATAGACAATCTATATGATATTCATCTTAGTCACATAATGATATAATACATTATAAACATTGCGCCTGTAGCTCAGTGGATTTAAGAGCATCTGTCTTCGGAACAGAGGGTCGGGGGTTCGAATCCCTCCAGGCGCGCAGAGAAAGGAGCGGTCCCGTAGCTCAATTGGTAGAGCACCTCCCTCTTAAGGAGTTGGTTGAGCGTTCGATTCGCTCCGGGATCACAAAATATTATTGACATACCGATATGTATATGTCAGCATGGAAATATGATCCTTAAACGTGTTCTTTTTGTTATATGGTTTCCTTTGGTAATAATTCTTCTTATCGTTAATCTATCACTATTAACTTCTTTTCATCCGCAAAAACTTTCTGATAATAAGAATAATATGCACCAAATTCCTATTCGGTATCAACCTGCAACTTCGGAAAATACTTCTCAAATTATTACAATGAATGTTATCCCTGCTGATGCACGAACTCTTCTACTTTACCGCTTTATGTCAAAATATGATTCCCCAATGGCAAAATATGTAGATAATATTGTGTCTGAAGCTGATACATATGGAATTGATTTTCGTCTTGTCACTGCTATTGCCATGTGTGAATCTAACTTAGGGAAACGGATGCCGTTGAAACGAGCGTACAATGCGTGGGGATTGGGTGTATATACAGGTGAAACAACGGGAAAAGAATTCGACAGTTGGGAATCCGCCATCCGTTGGGTGAGTTCTTATATAAAATCTTCTTATTATGACAAAGGAATTACGAACCTTAAGGATATTGGGTCAATATGGGCACCTCCATCAGTTGAAAATGATTTTTCCTGGACTAAATGCGTACAAACGTATATGAATATGATTATATAGGTCTTATCTTCTTAGCTTCAATTTAGCCTCAAATAGATATAAAATACTGTTAAAACAATTAAATTATTATTCTCTTTATATCCCATAATACTTGACAACACGTTATAATTAAGATATAATATCACTTCAGATCCTATTGTAGATTACTAATCTAATCTGCTTTAGGATTTTTTAATTAATAATCATATATTTCTTGCTTAATTGTTTACTCTATCTACCTGTCTTTTTTCTCATATATCACCTCGAACGACTTACCTTAACGTAGTCTGTCGAAGTGCTGTTGGAGAAATATGAATCAAATATTTATCGCAATCGCTATCGTTTTTATGGCATATACCATAGTACCTGTTGTAAGGGCAGACGAACATATATCTGTAACAACAGCTACGATGTTTGTCTCTTCAACGCCTGAAAAGGATGACCGGGAAATCAGGTTACATGCATTCTTATCCCGATATAACTCTCCACTTGCTCAAGAAGCCCGAGTATTTATCCGTGAGGCAGACAAGCATGATCTTGATTGGAAACTCGTACCTGCCATTGCGGGAGTTGAGTCGACATTCGGACGGTTTATTCCTCCCGGATCGTATAATGCTTGGGGATGGGGAATTCCAACAGACGCTCAATCAGGAATTACATTTTCAAGTTTCTCTGAAGGAATTCATGTAGTATCAGAAGGACTAAAAACAAATTATATTGGAAAAGGAGCTCAAACCCTAGAACAAATAGGGGCTATATATGCTGATTCAAATGCATGGTCAAATCATGTACGGTTTTTCATTGATGCAATTGATGCATATACTCCGAATTCTCCGCAGTTTCTTGCTTTCACAATCGACTAAGTAGTCAAGTAATCTTTATTCGCGATATAATATATTGTATAGCTTCCGTGGCGGAATTGGTATACGCGCAGGTTTTAGGAACCTGTGCCGTAAGGCTTGGAGGTTCAAATCCTCCCGGAAGCACATTATACCTTGCAATATTTCATACAATCATCTGTTCATGATACGATACATATATGCGTGGTTTGTTTCTTTTTTTCATATTAAATTTCGTGAATTTACTGATTGTACAAACTATTAACGCTTCATCAAATCAGGCATATCAGGATTATCTTTTCCAGTATGATACTTACCGTACAATAAACGCTGAATTCCAAACTGCAAGAAATGAATATGAAACGTTTCAATCCCTTTCATCTGAAACAGCTGCACTGCATACCGTTAAAACAATGATGAACCAACGTGCAATACTTCTTCGAACGTATATTTTCCTTTTAAAAGAAAAGTTATACGAAAATCAGGGATTATCCAAAAACGAAATATCTTCCTACGTAGCAACTTTAGATTCTGAGCTAAATTTTTTGGATTCACAGAAAAATGAAGCATTATCCGTGAATTCTATTCAGGGTGCGATTGATGTATCAAAAAAGCTTGAAAATCATAATATACAGTTTCAGATAACAATCGATAGAACACGTATCGGACTTGCGTTAGGAAATTTGTCTGTACTTTCACGTACGCAGGATAATGCGGTTTCATATGCTCAAAAATTTCTTACGGATCATAAATATGCGTATCCGAAAGAATCGTATGACAAAATTTCCCGCTGGACTGAAAAAATAGTTCAATCACGTGAGTCTTTTATACAATCATATGATGTTTTGCGCCAAAAAAATAATTCTTTAAACCCAACAGATATTCAAACCCTTACAGATTTGCATAACTCACTTCTCAAAGACATTGAATCAGCACGTAGTTTACTTATCCAATGTTCATCATACTTGGTGGAACTGAAAAATGCACTTAAATATGCCGATTAATATATGAATATACATGCACCAGATCCTCAAATTCTACCGAAAACAAATATACCACCGGTGTATGGTCCTATACGTACAAAAATACAAATGACCACAAATAATAGCAATAATACGTTTAACCGAAAATTATTACCGTTTGTAATCGCATTTTTTATCATTACTGGTGGATTTATTTTTTTTGAATATCAAACAAAAACGTCTAAGCTACAAAATCGTGCAAAACTCACTACAGAATCGGAACGTCCGATTCCTAAACAAGAAATAACGCCAATACCGCTTGCTACCGAAAGCGCATTTATTAATTTCGAACAAACTGTTGACCGAATGAAGGAAATAATTCAAAATTCAAATCTCATTGATCCTTCCGTTTCACCACCAATTTTTGAACTATCATTGGGGTTTTCAAAGTAATTATCGTGTGATACAATTTGCGCATGAATAACAAAATTCAACATCTTCCTGATGGGACAATAGAGCTTACAATAACCATCCCATGGTCCGAGATAGAAAAAATATATAACGATGTAGTTAATCAGACTGTGCAAAATGCAGAAATATCAGGTTTCCGTAAAGGAAAGGCTCCAAGAAATGTAGTTGAAGAAAAACTTGATAAAAACAAAACATATGAAGCGGTACTCAAACGTCTTATACCCGATGTGTATCAGAAAGCAGTAGAAGAAACAAAAATCAAACCTATTATTACGCCAAAAATTGAACTGAGTGATGCGATTGAAAAAAAGGATTGGGTTGTTCGTGCACAAACATGCGAAAAGCCTGCTTTAACTATCGGTGATTATAAAAAAGCCGTTACTGAACTGAAAGTAGCTAAGACAAAAAAAATATGGGTACCAGGACAGGAAACACCGCAAAATGCTGATAAGGATAAACCAACGAAACCAACACTTGATGAAATTCTTAAGACCGTATATGACCAGATCTCAATAATTCTTCCGACTTTACTTATAGATCATGAGGTCAATAGGCTCCTTTCCGATCTTATCGACCAAACAAAGAAACTTAGACTGAATGTTGAACAATATCTCTCGTCAACCGGAAGAACTGCAGAATCCATCCGTAATGAATATATTAATCAGGCGAAACGTACACTTTCTCTTGAATTTGCTCTTGAAGAAATTGCAAATCGTGAATCAATTACCGTAACGGAGGATGATATATCTCATGTTATAAAAACCGCGAAAACCGACGAAGAAAAGAAAACACTTGAAAATCAGAGATATTATATTGCGTCAGTATTACGACGCCAAAAAACACTTGACTTTTTAGCCTCCATATAATAAAGTTTGCTTACAATAGTGTCCTGTAGTATAATTAACAAATTATATGAATAACCCACAGCTACAACAAAATCAACCAAAAAAGCATCAAACCTATCGAAACGACAGTATTCTTGAGTCACTTCGCGGCATCGGAGGAAATGTCAGGAAAACCGCGGTTAAAGACGTCGGAGGTAAAATTGCAACCGACGCGTTAACATCGCTATTGGGCCGTAGTGTACGTCCACAGCAGGAATTCCGACCAAATAACCCCTTTCAGTTCAGTCGAGAACAATCTCCTTGGGCAGCATTCCGAAAACCAGAAATACGTTCCCGTGAACCGTATATTACGCCGGTTGAAACACACCTAAAGGAACAGATAGATGCTGTCCGTGCGGAATTAAAAGCGTTATCCGAATCTTTAAAAACATTGGATACGCAAGTTCAAAAAACAATAAATGAAGTTCCTGTCAAACCTGGTATTTATCATAAAACATTTTTTGAACGAATTCGCTCTATGCTTAAACTCCTCAGAGAGCAAGTAGATGACAGCAGCACGTGGCTTATGTTTTATAATAATAGGAAAGAAAAACGCGGGTTCTGGAAAATGTATAAAAAACATGGTACATCCTTCGGCCTCTCACACGAACGCAGTCTTGCGCGATCCGCATGGTAACTTCATATTGTTCTATTTTTACGATACAATTGATTAAACGCGCATATAGCTCAGCGGCAGACCTGTCCGTCATTCCATGGATCTGTAGCTCAGTTGGTTAGAACGTTGCATTCACGCCCGCCTGCCATAGCGCGCATATAGCTCAGTGGTAGAGCGCTTCGTTCACATCGAAGAGGCCCATGGTTCAAATCCATGTATGCGCACAATTTTGTTATAAAATTCGATAATTATTCAGGATCTAAACAACCAATAATCTGCATGATTGCCTTACTGTATTATCTTTTTATACTATTTCAAATAGGTTTTATTCTTTATCTTTTTTACTTTTCGCTCTCATTTATTAAAGGCGCTCCTTATGTTCCTTCAAAAAAAAGAACAGCCGAAATTATGATCAATTTCGCCCACATTAAACCTGGTATGATGGTATACGATTTAGGCTCTGGAGATGGCCGGTTATTATTTCTTGCTGCAAAGCGTGGAGCAACAGCAATCGGATATGAAATTAATCCGATTTTGGTTATTTATTCTGAAATAATAAAATTATTTTCAGGATGTCGACATAATATCAAATTTATCTGGAAAGATTTTTGGAAGGCGAATCTTGAAAATGCCGACATCGTATTTATTTATCTTTTACCATGGAAAATGGACCGACTTAAAACAATATTATTATACCAGTTAAAACCGGGTGCACTTGTCATATCTAACAGTTTTATATTTCCAAAATGGAAAATTTATCAACAAGATACACTTAACCATATTTACGTATTTCGTGTATAGGTTTTTGTTGCGATTGAATAAGTAAGTAATTATAATGAAATCATGAACAGCTTATTTGATGGCCAACAAACCGATGAAATAGTACTTCATGTTATTGAACCTCATCCTATGACTCACACATTAGCATTAGTCAAGGTTGTGATTCTTACAGTGCTTTTCTTTATGATGCTTATGGCCATATCTCTGGGAATACCTATTGTTGCCGGAATATTCAGAACTCTTGGGTTAATCGTTGGTGTCTCAGTTGCAGCTATAGGTGTATGGTGGACAAATACGATATTTCGTAAAGATAAAACCTATCTAACGGACCGTCGGATAATACGCTTCGAAACGGTATCTCCGTTTTTTCAGGCGAAACGTTCACTTTTTTGGAAAGAAGTGCTTAAAGTTAAAGCATATACACCCAACCTCATGTCACGTCTGTTTAAAATAGGCAATATTGATATAGCCCCGCAACTGGCTGAAACTGAGAGTATCCATATCACTCATGCCTATTATTTTGAAGATCTTGCGAATTATATCGATAAAATTCTGTTCATTGTACAAAATAATCCTTCGGAAATACAATCCATCAAACCTTTTGTCGCAAAACCGAAAGGACAAAGAGAATAATCGTTCATGGTTCATCGTTCATTGTGTTGACAGTAAATGTGTGTTCTGATATAGTTATAATAATCTCAACGTTTGGATAGAGACTTACCAACTCTAAAGTTGAGCGATATCCCGGTCGAATCGGGAAAATAAAGTACCGTTTTATTTGCGCTGGAACCTCCCTGTGATGCAGGGGCGCAAAAGAAACGGTTTTTTTATGAAAAATATTATGCAAAAAACAACCACTACCACGACCCAACGCCAGTTGGGAGGTGGTGTGGTGGTATAAAGAAACCTTCTTTTTCCACGAGACAACCTCCCAATAGGGAGGTTTTTATATTTGAAAGGAGGTGAATTGTATAGTATTAAATCTGGAATCAAGGGAATATTCTGATAGTCTCCCTTATTACGAAAATGGGGATAACTGGTTTATCTATGCACAATATGCAGAGCATTTATATATTGTCCTATCGCAACTGAATAATCGTCTTGTTGGGTCAAATATGGAACCAAATAACGAACAACGAAAGTTTATTGCGGAAGCGAATGTTATGGAAAAAATAGTTCAAATCATGGATGAGGGGGATTTGGATGAACAGAAAGTGATGGCCACGCATTATCTATGTCAGCAGGCAATCAAATTCAATGATCCAAAAAAACGTCATGAAATCTATGAGAAAGATGATCAAATCATTAACAGTGACGGGTTAACACTGACAAAGTAATAAAAAGTATGTACAATAAAGGAGGATTATGTCAAAAGTACTGGAAGATAAATTAAAAAAACTATCAAAAAGTGAACAGAATCTCTGGGCACTTCGTCATACGTGCGAACATGTGCTTCATACTGCTCTGCAGAATCTTTACCCTGAAATGAAGAGGGCGATGGGGCCTGCAACGGAGGATGGATTTTACCATGACTTCGATCTTAATGTGAAAGTATCCGAAGAAGATTTCCCGAAAATTGAAAAGGAAATGCAGAAGTTAATTGACGCTGATTATCCAATGGTTCAAAAAATCGTTTCACCGGACGAAGCACGTAAACATTTCTCTCATAATCCGTACAAAATGGAGTGGATTGATGCAATAGCAAAGCGCGGTGAACAATTATCCGTCTATTCTATGGGAAATGTTGATTTAGACGTCTGTAGCGGACCTCATGTAAAATCAACGGGAGAGATTAAAGCGTTTAAACTGCTTTCTGTTGCCGGAGCCTATTGGCATGGCGATGAAAAAAATATAATGCTTACCCGCATTTACGGAACCTGTTTCCCGATAAAAGACGAGCTTGATCGATATCTTGTATTGCTTGAAGAGGCGAAAAAACGGGATCATAGAAAAATAGGTAAAGATCTTGGGTTATTTGTATTTTCCGATCTTGTAGGCAAGGGACTCCCGATGCTGACGGCAAAAGGAGCAACAATAAGAAGGATTTTAGAGCGTTTTATCGTCGACGAAGAACTTAAACGAGGCTACAGTCATGTTGTTACTCCTGTGCTTGCGAAAGTTGATTTATATAAAACATCCGGTCACTATCCTTATTACAAGGAGACTATGTATCCGACAATGAAAATCGATGAGGAAGAGCTTATCCTTCGTCCGATGACATGTCCTCATCATTTCATGCTGTATAAATCCCAACCACGCAGTTACAGGGATTTACCGGTGCGATACGCAGAACTTTCGCCGCAATTCCGGTATGAAAAAAGTGGTGAATTAACCGGACTTATGCGAGTACGGGTATTTTGCCTTGCTGATGCTCACATAATGTGCGCTTCCTCCCAAGCAAAAGAAGAGATAAAGAACGTTCTTGATCTTATCGATTTTGTCAATAAAACACTCGGTCTTGTGAAAGGGAAAGATTACCGTTATCGACTTTCTCTCGGGGACCGTAATGATACGAAAAAATATTACAAAGATGACGTTGCGTGGGATCGCGCAGAGCAAATTCTCCGTGATGTTCTTATTGACATGAAAGCTCCCTATTATGAAGCACCGGGAGAGGCAGCGTTTTACGGACCGAAAATTGATATACAGGTCACAAATGTCATGGGTAAAGAAGAAACAGCATTTACCGTTCAATATGATTTTGTTATGCCAAAACGTTTTACCATGTGTTATACAGACGCAGACGGACGCGAAAAAGAGCCTGTTGTTGTACACCGTTCGAGCATCGGTGCTTTTGAACGTACTATGGCGTTTCTTATAGAAAAATACGCCGGGAATCTTCCGCTTTGGCTTGCGCCCGTTCAAGTTGCTCTAATTCCAATTGCCCAGCGTCATAATGAAATGGCACAAAAAATTGCTACAAATCTCATGAATCATGGCATCCGAGTAGATGTTGATGAGCGTAACGAACCTATGCAGGCAAAAATACGAAATCATACTTTACAAAAAGTGCCGTACCTGGGTATAATAGGGGATCGAGAAGCAAGTTCTAACGGTATTACTGTCAGAACTCGCAAAGGTGAAGATCTCAAAGGCATAACGATTGAGGACTTCATCAAGCGACTTGGCAACGAGATTGAGCATAAATTATAGACATTACCGCCTGAATTACCAGATAGCCAGTCAAGAGCTTAGACTCCTTGACGAGAATGGCAAACAGATTGGCGTGGTAAGCAAAATCGAAGCCCTTCAAAAGGCTAAGGAATTAGGTATTGATGTCGTGGAAATTGCTCCGAAAGCAAATCCGCCGGTCGCGAAACTCATAGATTTTAAGAAGTTTAAATATCAGGAAGCGAAACGGGATCGCGAATCTAAAAAGAATCAGAAAAACGTCGGTATTAAAGAAATACGACTCCGTCCGTTCATCGGGGAACATGATTTCGAGACTCGAAAAACACGCGCGGGAGAATTTCTGCTTAACGGTAATCAGATTAAGGTAACCGTTTTTTTCCGGGGAAGAGAGATTACGAGAAAAGAATTTGGTTTTGACATCATGAAGAAGTTTATATCTTCTCTCTCACCTGTGCGTGTAGTTAGAGAGCCGCACATGGAAGGGAGAACGTTGGTCGCAATGCTGGTATCTGATAAAAAAAGGAGTATTAATAATGAAAATGAAAACAAAAAAAATAGTACGTCGTCGATTTAAAATTACAAAAACAGGAAAAATTCTACATCGTGCTCAAGGAGCCCGACATCTTCGAAGTAAAAAAAGTAAATCCAGACAACGACGGCAGGATGCTCCAAAGATAGTGATAAATCGACGGAGTCAACAAATTATCAACCGTTTTTTGAAAACGTAAAAAACCTATGAGAATAAAACGCAGCGTTTCATCACGCGCAAAGCATAAAAAAATACTTCGTGCTAATAAGGGATACCGAATGACGAAACGAAGACTTATACGCCCCGCCAAACAAGCATTCCTACATGCAGGTGAATATGCATATACGGGTAGAAAATTAAAAAAACGGGATTTCCGAAGGTTGTGGATATTACGAATATCCGAACAGGTTAAACAAAATGGTATATCGTATCATTCCTTTATACATGAACTTAAGAAACAACATATTGATTTGGACAGAAAGATGCTTGCACATCTTATCAGTAGCAACCCCGACGCATTTTCGGCAATCATAAAAAAGATACATACTGTAAATTAATAATTATGGAAAAAAATAATCAAATACACATCATACCGTATCTATTTTTTAGCTTTACCCCGCAAAGCGGGTAATATTCTATTTAACAGGCAATAGAACGAATATAACCCCGTAAAAGAATCTGCGGGGGTTTTTATTGCTTGTAAGCATCAAATGTTCAACGTACAATAAAATAAGAAGAAATATGACAGAACCTGTATATCTTAAAGATAGTTATCAAAAAGAGTTATCATCCAAAGTCGTTTCCTGTAAAAAAATCGGAAAACTGTGGGAAGTTATCCTTGAACGGACGATTTTCTACCCGCGAGGCGGAGGACAACCATCCGATCAGGGAGAAATAGATGGTCCAAGCGGAAAAGTGACGGTTAAACACGTCCGCATGAAGGATACCGAAGTTATTCACGAATGTAGTCTTGAAGGACCGCTTCCGAAAGGAACAAAAGTCATATGCCGCATTAACTGGAAACTGCGATACCTTCATATGCGCCGGCATAGCGCGGGACATATTATCCACGAAGCTGTTATGCAGATTGCACCACAACTCATTCCACTTCGCGCTGATCATGGCAGACATTTGTTTATTGAATACGAAGGAACAATATCTATCGATAGAAAATATGAGATTGAAAAAATCTCCAATGAGATAATACAAAAAAATCTTCCATTCCGAACAGAAATAGTTACGTATGATGAATTGACCAAACGCGTACGGCATGTCACCGGATCTCTTCCGAAAAACAAACCATTACGCATTCTTCAAATTGGAACTTTTCCTCCGATTCCGGATGGAGGAACGCAAGTCAAGAATACCGGTGAAGTCTCTCAGATTATAATTACGCATATTGAAAACTTCAATTCTCATGTACGCGTACATTATTCCATATCCGACTCAAATCCGCATACATGTGTGGACACCGCAGATGTATTGAAAGATGAACACATTTCCGTTCCTCATTTTATCGGAGAGCTTCTTGAGATTCAACAAACCGTCATGGAATATATCCAATCATCAAGCGCATCATTTTTTCAGCTTCATATTGATTGCCTAGGTCCTAAAAGTGAATTTGCACACGTATGTAAACAGATACAACGTGTTTCTATGATAGAACGCCAACAGGCCGGAATTGCCGTTAATCAGGTTAAACAAAGTATAGAAAAAGCAATTCAGGAAAAAACGTCACAGGTGTCAAAAGTATCACATATATCAAAGGAATCAATCGATACTACAGCTCCGGGGATACATCCTCCTTCGGGACATCTGCATATCGTAACTCAGGCAATAATGGAAATTTCAAAAATCTTTGAACATATCGGATTTACGCGAATCCGTTATCCGGAAATAGAATTCGATTATTATGCATTTGAAGCTCTTAATATGCCGCAGAAGCACCCTGCGCGTGATGAATGGGAAACTTTTTTCATCGACAGCAAGCAAATACGCGTAAAAAATTCAATTCTATCCAAACTTGTATTATCTCCCCATACGTCAAGCGGACAGGTACGTGAAATGGAAAAGGGAATACTACCAATCCGCATGATTAATATTGCCAAATGCTACCGCCGGCAGATCGACGTATCTCATACGCCGATGTTTCACCAGTTTGAAGGTATGTATATTGATCGTAACGTATCCATCGCGCATTTGAAAGGATTTATTGATTATTTCGTAAAACGTTTTTTTGGAAAAGAAAGGAAATTCCGTTTACGTCCGTTTCATTTCCAATTTACGGAACCTTCATTCGAAGTTGATATTTCCTGCGGGATATGCAACGGAAATATACGTTTACCGAATGGTCAACTGTGTAAATTCTGTAAAGAAGGATGGCTAGAATTGGCCGGTTCGGGAATGATCCACCCGAATGTCCTGCAGTACGGAGGTGTTAATCCGGATATCTATAGCGGATTTGCAATCGGGTGGGGAGTAGAACGATGTTTTATGATGAAATCAGGAACACATCTTGACGATATCCGTCTTTTATATAGTAACGATATACGGTTTTTAGAACAATTTTAAATAATTATGAATATATTAATACCGGATTCATGGCTTAGGGATTTTCTCAAAACCAAAGCCACACCGCAGCAAATCAAAGAGTGTTTATCTCTCTGTGGTCCTTCGGTTGAACGGATACACCAAGCCGGCGATGAAACCGTATATGACATTGAAATTACAACGAACCGCGTTGATTGCATGAGTGTCAACGGAATTGCAAGAGAAGCCGCGGTCATACTCCCGCAATTTTCCATCAATGCAACTTATATTCCGCCGAAATTGCCTTCGAAAGATTCCATTGAAGGTTCACATCCACTCGGTATAATCATAAAGAATGACCCGCTGTTGTGCAGAAGGATTTGTGCCGTAAAATTGGAAAACGTAGTGCTTGCTGAATCACCGATATGGCTCAAGGCGAGATTGGAACTCGCCGGACAACGATCTCTGAATAATATTATAGACATCACGAATTATGTCATGTGGGAACTCGGTCACCCATGCCATGCGTTTGATTATGACCGTCTAAGAGAAAAAACGCTGATAGTACGAAAAGCTAATAAAGGCGAACATCTGATAACACTTGACGGAAAAAAACATATTCTGCACGGCGGGGAAATTATTTTTGACGACGGCACAGGTGAAATAATTGATCTCCCCGGTATTATGGGAACAGAAAATACGGTCGTTACAAATCAAACAAAAAACGTACTCCTTTTTATTGAAAACTCAGATCCCTCTGCTATACGGAGTGCATCCATGGAACTATCAATCCGATCGCAAGCCGCGATAATAAACGAAAAAGGACCTGATCCTGAAAGTGCATCAATGGCAATTATACATGGAGCTTTGCTTGCTCAAAAAATTGCTCACGCAACGATAGCGTCAAAATTTATGGATATATACCCGTCTCCTCGCAAACCGAAAGTAGTAACGCTTCTTCAACAAAGACTTAATACATATATTAACTTTCCATTTCCTAAAGATCGTGTCAAACAAATTCTTTCGACTCTCGGCTGTCATGTGACTGTAAAAGAAGATGCGGATGAAACGAAACGCACGTACCATATCATACCTCCCAGTTGGCGTACAGACGATATCTGTATACCGGAAGATACTATCGAAGAAATTTCAAGAATTTACGGATATCACGCTATTTCAAACAAACTTCCTGATGGTGAAACCCCGTTGGTTTTCGCTTCACAAGAGCTACTATGGGAAGAAGAAATGAAAATTCGACTCCGTGACTGGGGATATACTGAATTATATACATATTCCATGATTTCTGAAAAACTTATGGAAATATTCGGTCTTGATAAAAAGAAAACATATAAAATAGCAAATCCGCTTTCCGGTGAATGGGTATATTTACGACCGACATTATGGCCCGGTATGCTCACGGCAATAAAAGATAACCTTCATCTGCGACAAAACCTTTCATTTTTCGAATTAGGGATGCGATATGAAAAAAGTAAAAACGGTACGCCGATTGAGTACCCCTCGCTTACGGTTACCCTGACGGGTACTATGTTCCGCCAGGCAAAAGGTCTTGCTGAAAGTATTTTTTCATTATTCGGAATTAAAGATTATGGAAAAGGTATCAAAATTTCTTCAAAGCATCCTCAATGGCATACTGATACATTTCTTTCATTTGGATCATTCGGGTCTGTCAGCATTGTACATCCCGAATTACTTGAAAAAATCGGTATCCATCTGCCGATCACAATTCTGGATCTACAATTCAATCTTTTAGTTCAAAATGCTCATCCGATCATGTCCTATAAGGAAATACCGAAATTCCCGCCGATCATTGAAGATTTGACATTTCTCCTTCCGAAAGGTATTGACGTGCATGCAATAAATGACATTTTCGTCCATATCGGCGGAAAAGATCCCTCAGGGAATAATTTTATACAATCTACATGCTCGGAACCTTTTATTTCTTCTCATGATCCGAATACGGAAAAAAGGACGTTCCACATCACCTATCAGGATACGACAAAAACACTTCGTGGAGACGAGATCCGTCCGTTCCGTGAAAAAATTATTCAAACAGCTATAAGAGAATTTTCTGCTCAATTCAAAACTTCATGAAAACAGTACTTCTCGGGGTTACCGGCGGCATCGCGGCAATACGTATTCCCGAACTTATCCGTGCATTAAAGAAAGCTCATGTTCAACCGATCGTCATTATGACAGACTCGGCGACGCATATTATATCTCCTGATCGTATGAAAATGGCAACCGGAAAGAAAGTATATGTTAAACTTTTTCCGAAAGAATTTAACGCAAAGAATACTGTCGCATTAAAAACTATTGATCATATCACGCTTGCAAAAAAAGCATCACTTTACATTATCGTACCTGCAACGGCAAACAGTATCGCTAAATTATCTGCCGGTATCGCTGATGATTACGTAACAACATTTGCGCTCGCAGCCCGTTGTCCTATCCTAATATTCCCCTCTATGAATAGCTATATGTGGACGCACCCTGCGACGATAGAGAATGTCAATAAGTTGAAATCGTATGGTTATACCATCATCAATCCTTCAACAGGACAGCTTGCGTGTGGCGACATCGGAGCAGGAAGATTACCGGATGTCATGGTTATGCGTGATGAAATACTAGCATTGCTTAAAAAAACCAAAATTTTAAATAACAAAATAATAATTGTGACTTCAGGTGCAACAAAAGAGTTTATCGATGATGTCAGGTATATTACAAATAATAGTTCGGGAAAAATGGGAGCGGCACTCTCTGATGCCGCATATCTTTATGGTGCGAATGTCGTTTTGTTGCGGGCAAAAAAGTCTATTTCTCCCAGATATCACGTCAAACAGGAAGAATATGAATCTGCGGATGAACTAACCCAACTTATGAACCATTATCTTCCGAAGGCTGATATATGTATTCATTGCGCAGCAGTTTCAGACTATAAAGTACTGCGTCCACGCCATGGAAAAACATTAAGTAATAAATCTCTCCCTTTTGAACTCACACCTCGTACGAAAATTCTTGACACAATAAAACGTATCAAGCCAACCATTTATCTTGCCGCATTTAAGGCAGAATGGAATGTATCTGCCAGCAAATTATGTACAATAGCAAAAAATCGATTGCTCGGAAGTCATGCTGATATGATTATTGCAAACGATGTTGGGAAACCAGGAATTGGATTTGGATCTGATTATAATGATGTTTATATCGTAACTCGTGCGTCTACCCCAATACACATATCTCTTAGATCTAAAAGTGAAATAGCTTCTCGAATAATCGATGAAATAGTAAAAAATATATGTCCTATTACGGTGTCGGCGTAGGTGAAGATGTTGGCGTAGGAGATAATGTCGGAGTGAGTGTCGGGGATGGTGTTGCATATGGTCTATTGACGCCGATATGAATCTCCTGTTCACTTGTATGACCGTTATAGTTGTATG
>Ga0233423_10000384_pt1 | contig 24359 bp, 25 predicted proteins | sample Watercolumn_Mata_FD_180713 | JGI IMG/M metagenome (GOLD analysis project Ga0233423, IMG submission 180713) | Freshwater microbial communities from Lake Matano, South Sulawesi, Indonesia - Watercolumn_Matano_2014_112_MG | ecosystem: Environmental > Aquatic > Freshwater > Lake | place: Indonesia...
ACACAGATTCGGGTTTGGCCTCCGAACACCCTGAAGAGAATCTTCCATAATCGGTGTAATCGGTGGAGGAAAAGGACCCGGAGTATCATCCACAGATTTCACAGATTGCGCAGATGTCTCGGACCAGGAACGAAGGACTGAGGAGTGAGGAAGGAGGAGGGCGAGGAGCAATGCAAAATGCAAACTGCAGAATGCAGAGTGCAAAGTCACGGACATGGGAGAAAGGAGGAGGGTGAGGGGCAGTGCAAAGTGCAAAATGCAGAATGCAAAGTGCAAAGTCACGGACATGGGAGGAAGGAGGAGGGTGAGGAGCAATGCAAAGTGCAAACTGCAAAATGCAAAGTCACGGGCATGGGTGGAAGGAGGAGGGCGAGGGGCAATGCAGATGTCAGATTTCAGATTGCAGGTTGCAGATTGTAGACTGGGAAGAGAGCGAAGGCAGAATGCAGAATGAGGAGCCGAACGGGGACCGGTGACCGGCGAGCTGCGGCTTGCAGGAAGGGCCGGTCAGAGCATCTTGAGGAATTCTTCCGGCGAGACCTGCGCCTGTCTCAGAACACTCCGCAGTGTGCCGATCGCAATCACGCGATGCATCGGAACGACACAGCCGACTGCACCCTCAAAGGTGGTCTTCTTCAGGATGACGTGACTTCCGCGCTGACGGACTCGAACGAACCCAAGCCGTTCCAGCGCCCTGACCGCCTGTTCGCCGGAGACCCTCCGGAGTTCAGGCACTGACCACCTCGAAGGTGGTCAGGAGCGGTCTCGACGGTCCGGTCTGCGGGAACTCCTCGAGATAAAGCTCGGTCGCCTCTCTCAGGTTGGCGATAGCTTCATCGATCGTACTACCTTGACTGACAGTCCCGGCCTCCGGGCAGTCAGCGACGTAGAGGTCTTCTTCCTTGTGGATAATCGCGGAGAAAGTACGTTGGGTCATGCGCTCCTCTTATGTACCCCATCATTATGCGGGGGGATAGGAGACCAGTCAAGAAGCGGACGCGGAGGTGGAAGGCGATAAGCGCGGAGGGGTGAGTGAGAAGACTAAGGACGGAGGAGAGAGGACTGAGGAATGAGGAGGGCCGACAGCTTACGGCCTACAGCTTGCGGCCATCGGAGGAGGCGGGCGAGCCCGCAGATTTCAGATTGCAGGTTGCAGTTGTAGATTGCAGATTGGAGAAAGAACGAAGGCAAAATGCAAACTGCAAAGTGCAGAATGCGGATTGTGGAGTACGGAGGGATGAGTGAGGGGCGAGGGATCAGGGGTGGGGGCTGGGGAGGAGACCGAAATCTCACCTTTGCGGCTTTGTGCCTTTGTGGTAAAATCCCGTCCCGGTTCCCAGGTCATCCTGCCCGGTTGACAATGCCAACGCCGGCCTTTGGAATCCGGCCATGACCGGGACGCGACCGGACGCGGGCGGCCTGTTGCCTAGGGTCTTGTGTCTTTCGACTGCAGCCACTTGACCAGGGCTGCCCGGTTCTTACGGTTGGAGCCGGTGGTCAGAAGCCGCGCGCGCCTCAGAGTATGGGTCAGATAGGACAGGACCACGTGTCCGACACGCCGCGCATAGTACCAGTGCAGATAGCGGGCCTGGCGCGAGGCCGGGTAGGTCGCGGCCATCTCGGCCCGGGAGAGGAAAACCCGTCGCCAGGCCAGTCTTGCCATGTCTCCGAAGGACGTGACCCTCACCATATCGAAGAACGGCATCCACTCCCGGTAGCCGGTCCCGGCGAGAACCGACTCCCGCGCCGTCTGCAGCATGCCGGGGTCGATGCCGCCAGGTACCAACTGGTCCAGAACATCATCCGGCACGGCCGCGCCCAGCATGCCGCGGGCAAGACTGAGTGTCAGACCCACGTGCCTCGCGGCACGCCACTCGCGCGCGCGTTCGCCGACCTGCCGCCAGTCCAGCTCGCGGCCGAAGCGGCGAATCACCTCGGCGATGTCGCAGAAGGGCCGCAGCCCGCCACGAAGTTTATGGGAACCGGACACGTGCAGGCAGAGGTGCAGCAGCAGGTCTGCCGGGGAGAGCGCCAGTACGTCTACCCCGGCTATGGTCGCCGGGCGCGCCCTGTCCCACAGGCCGGCAACGTCCACGGTGAATGGTCCGGCGGGATGAAAGATGGTCCAGTGCAGTTCAACGTCCCGGTGACCGATCTTGACCGGCCGAAGATGAGACATCGTCCGACAGCACGACTCGACGTCCTCGTACTGCGCGCAGACACCGCCCAGTTCGAGCAGGATCGCCAGCGCTCGCGGCAGATCCGCCTTTGCCACCAACAGGTCAACGTCAGCCATCGTCCTGACTGCTACGTCGCCGTACACGGCTTCAGCCAGAAAGGCTCCTTTCAGGATTATCACCTTGAGGCCGGCATCACGGAGGCGCCGCAGCGGGGTCCGGAGCTCCCGGCCGCGACGCATGCTCCTGCCGGCGCTCTCAAGGTAACCCAGCCGCAGGCGCTCCAAAGCATCATCCGGCACATCAGCCGGCGCGTCGCTCTCCTTCAATCGCCGGAAGAGCAGGGGGTCGAGGCCGTGGAAGACCGCGGTGTCTATGACCCCGCGCCAGACGGCGGGCGGAGCGGGGACCGAGGAGGAAGGGCTGAGGATTGAGGAAGCAGTGGGAAGAGAGGAAGGAGAACGGGAAACGGAAAGAAGACGGAGGAGCAGGTCGGTCGCGGAGTCGGGACTGGTCATCCGGGCCGGGAACGCCGACCCAGGGACTCGGGGCCGGGCAGTCTCTTCTCGTTCACGAACAGGTCGTTGGGGCGGCGGACCAGCCACCTGCCGTGTCGGTTGCTGTAGAGCCCGACCGCCCGCCGACCCATCAGCAGCTTGACGAAAGGCCGGTACCGGGTGTCGAAACGCACGAGCCGGGGACGCAATGGGCGATTCCTGACGCTCGGATCCGTTGGCCGTGAGAACCAGGGCCAGTCATCCAATTCCGCCCGCCCATTTGACACGCCCGCCCCGCAGGGCAGCGGGCTAGGACTTTCCGCGTGCCTTGGGCCTCTGCGTCACGAGCAGGCCCTGCTTTTCGCGATAGGCGATGAAGTCGAGGTCGACGCTGAGTTTGAAGTCGCCGCCGGTGCCTGAGGGCAGCGGCGGCTCGCCAGTCTCCTGCCTGGGACACGATCCGAAACGTCCGACGTTCTCGGTTGTCCCTTCGCGGGCCAGAACTGCCAATAGAAACGACCGCTGAAGTCAGGGGCTAACGAGCGAAGATGCGCTCGACGGACATGGCTTCGACCCAGCCGCCGTCGCCACCCGGAATCTGGATGAGCACGTAGCCGGGCCGCTCTTCGCGTACCGACACCTCAAGCCCGTCGTGGACGACCGCAATCTCCTTGTACTCGGCGCCCGGGCCGCTGCGCAGCGTAAGCTCGGGCTGGACCACGACCGCGTGTTCAGCGCCGGCAACCGCTCCCCAGCTCGCCGCGGAGATGAAGCAGTAGGCGAACCCGACGCCGAGCCCGAGGGCAATCCAGCCGAACAGCCGTTCGCCGCGGATGAAGAGCAGGGCGAGCGAGACGAACGCGAGCAAGAAGAAGAGCCCGGCCAGCACGCGGGCCGTTGCCGCGTCGGGCAGGCGCAGGAAATCGGTGAGCATCCGCGCCAGCGGGTTCTCGATGATGAGAGACTTGTCGGGCCGGTATTGCCGGGCAAAAGCAAGGTTGTGGCGGATGTCCTTGTCGTGCGGCTTGAGCACAAACGCGCGGTTGTAGTCGGCAATGGCCCGGCCGATTGCACCGAGCTTGAAATGGGCGTTGCCGCGGTTGTAGAGCAACGAGGCGCTGGTCACCTGCTCTGCCGCGCTGTCGTAGAACGCCAGGGCCTGCTGGAAGTTGCCGGCCTCGTACGCCGCATTGCCGCGGCCGAACAGGTCGGCAGGCACAGGTGAGGCCAATGCAAATTGCAGACTGCAGATTGCAGAAGTCAAGACGCCGAGGCACTTGACCACCGGACCACTAGACCACTCGACCACTCCTCTCCTCACAACTTCTCCAGCACGGTCCGCGCCTTGTTCAACGTCTCCTGTGGCGTACAGCGGGTCATGCCGGGCGAGAACCGGGCCGCGTCGCAGGAGGCAATCAGGTCGAGCAGGCTCGAGACCGTTGCCGCGTCCACGTCCCGACCGACAAGTTCCGCCTGGAGCTGTTCCCCGGTCATGCCAGTAGACTCGATGTTGAACCGGTCGCCAACGTAGCGCACCACTGCCCGGTTGAGCGCGGCATGGAAGTCGCGTTCGTTGCCCTGCGCAAGCAGCTTCGACGCCTCTGCCAGGCCCTTCTTCACCAGCCGGCCGGAGCGAGTCCGCCGCGCGTAGCCCCGGTCTTGTTCGAGCTTGCGGCGGTGCCGCCCCATCACAATGCCGACGCCGAGCACGACGAGCCCGGCCGGGTAGAAGAGCCAAGACAAGGAAAGGAAAAGGGGAGAAGGGGCAATGCCGGAGGCGCGGCTCAGCACCGGCTTGATGTGGAGAATGTCGCTGCCCAGTGTCTTGACGCCGGATTCACTTTCCGACAGCGGGACTTTGCCGGTCGCGCCCGTGGCCACGAACTCGAGGCGCGGAGTCGTCTGAGTGTAGTAGCTGCCGGCCTTCGGGTTGAAGAATCCCATCGTGATGTCGGGAATCACGAACTTGCCGTCCGTGGTCGGTATTAGCGGGTAGTTGAACGAACGCTCACCCGCGACCCGGCCGTCAGAGGTCCGGGTGTTCTGTTTCGCTTCCGGGGTCAGCACCTTGACTCCGGAGAGCGGCGCGAGTTTTGGCTCGCCCACGAGCCCGATGTTGCCCGTGCCGGAGACTTTGACCGTCAGCGTCAGGGGTTCGCCACCCACAGAACTGTCACCGCTCAGGGCGGCTGTGACCTTGAAATCGCCGACGCCGCCGCTGAAGTCGGCAGGCTTGCCTGCTTCCGGCAACGGCTTCACGTTTATCGTAATCGGGTCGGAGGAGACCTCGAATGGCTCGGCCGAGTCGAAGAAGAAACCGCCGGGAACTACGACCTGACCGGAGATGGTCATCTTGTCGATCTTCACTTCGCCCGACTGGGTGGGAAAGAGAGCCACCTGCTTCAGAGTCGCGGCGTTGTACCGCTGCCCGCCGTAGGTTGCGGTACGCCAGTTCAGTTCCTTGGCGTCAAAGAGCTTCTCGACCCAGCACCCGGTGAACCCGGGCATGTCTTTGATACCGAGGTCGCCGATTTGAGCCTGCGTGTACAGGACGAACGTGACCGTTACCTGTTCGCCCTGGTAGACTGAAGTCCGGTCGGCCGACGCGGTCAGGCGGACACCGCCGCGTCCCGAACCACGCGGCTGGGAACGGCCGGGAAACCCGAACGGCGATTGCTGCTGCCGGGGTTGAGGCGGGGCCTGGCTTTCCCTCGTGACGGCTATCGCAATCGGCTGGGTCTCGTAGGTGGTACCCTTGAAGTCGAGCTTGCACGCCGGTATGGTCAGGTTGCCGACCCGCTTCGGGGACAGGAAGTAGATGAAGCTGATGGTCTGCTGCTGTGTCATGCGGCCGTTGATGAACGAGATGTTGGTGGACTGGGATGACGTGCTGCCCAGTTGGTCGAAGTCATCCATCGCCGGGACTTGCGGTCGCGGCGCGCCGCCGATGTTCGTACCCTCGACCGTCACGGTCAGCTGAATCTGCTCGCCCAGGCCGACCGTGGTCCGGTCAGCATCGGCGGAGAAGTTGAGCTCCGCGGCCAAGGCCGCGGACAATGCAAAGGTCAGAACGCAGAATGCAGAATGCAGAATGCCGGGCGGTCCGCCTCCTCGGTTTTGCCTCTTGCCTTTTGCCTTTTGCACTTTGACTTACGTCCTCACCTACCAGTCCTGCTCGACCTTGCGGCGTCCGCCGGCCTGGCGCTGCTTCTTCTGCTGTTCCTTTTCCTTGTCCTCGACCGCCTGGACGACACGCTCGGCCTGGTTCTTGTCCATGCCCTGCTGTGGCTGCGGCTGTTGCTGCTGTTGTTGCTGCTGCTGCTGCTGATTCTGCTGCTGTTGCTGCTTGGAGCTGTCCGGCTGGTTCTGTTGTTCCTGCTTCTTCTTGAGGCAGAACTCGAGGTTCTGCTTTGCCTGCTTGTCGTTCGGTTTGATGGCGAGGGCGCCGGCGTACGCTTTGATTGCCGGGTCGAGCTGGCCTGCTTTGAATGCCACGTTGCCGATATTATACATCGCATTGGCCCGGCGTTCAGGTTTCTTGTCGATCATCACCAGCTCGAGCTCGCGGACCGCTTCCTGGTATCGTCCGAGCCGGAAGAGCGCGTTGCCGAGGTTGTAGCGAATCGCGGTCGCGTCCGGCTCGAGCACCTCGGCCATCTGGTATCGCGAAAGCGCCTCATCGTACTTGCCGCGGTTGTACAGCCCGTTCCCCTGCCGCATCAGGCCGCCGACGTCAGCAGCCGCTGTCGCGGCCAATGCAAACTGCAGAATGCAGAATGCAGAATGCAGATTTGAAGTTCGGCTGTACCTAATCTGTTTCCTCATTTTGCCTTTTGACATTTGCATTCTGCACTTTGAATTGCCTCATCCACGCGCCTCTCCGGTTGCTCAGGCCGAGGCCGGCGACAAAGAGGACGAGCGCGGCCAGCAGGAACCATTGGTACCTTTCGACGTAGTCGGTAAACTGGCCCCCGCCGATGTCCTTCTTGCGCATCCGGTCGAGTTCGCCGAGGAGGCGTTCGCCCGAGAATCCCTCGACCCGCAGGAACCGGCCGCCGGTCGCCTGCGCCATGACGATCAGCTCGCGCTCGTTCATCCGCGACATCACGACCTGGCCGTCCTTGTCCTTCTTGTACGCGGTCAGGTTGCCCTGTGCGTCGTAGTCCGGTATCGGCGAGCCCTCGGCTGAGGCGAACGCGACCGGGAATATCCGCACGTGCGCCTCGACCGCGCGCTGGATGGCCTGGGCCGTGTTCTTGCCCAGGTCCTCGCCGTCAGTAACGAGCACCAGCGCTTTGTAGTTCATCTCCTTCGGGTTGAAGAGCGAGAGCGAGACGTCTATCGCTTTCCCGAAGTCAGTTCCCGGTACCGGCATCATGTCCGGGCCGATGATATCAAGGAAGAGCTTGGCCGCGTCCGCATCAGCGGTCAGCGGGCACATCACGTAGGCCTCACCGGCAAAGGCGGTGATGCCGATGGCGTTGCCGGTCAGGCCGTCAATCAAAGAGGCGAGTTCGGTCTTGGCGCGGACGAGCCGCGACGGTTTCACGTCCTGGGCGAGCATCGACTTTGAGCCGTCGAGCGCAATCACCACGTCGATGCCCTTGCCCTTGTAGAGCTGGAGCTTCTCGCCCCACTTGGGCCGGGCCGCGGCGAGCAGCAGGAACGCGAGCGCGCCGAGCAGGAGTAGTCCCTTCAAAGTCGCCAGCCCCGGGGAGAGAGAAGGCGTCAGACGGTCCGCCAGCTCCGGGTCTATCGCGCGGGCGAGAGCCCGGCGCCGGTTCAGTCCGCGGAAGATGAGCAGTGCCAGCCCGACCGGTACCGCAAGCAGGAACCAGAGATAGACCGGCTCACCCCACTTAATCACAGGCAGCTCCGGATAGTTCGGAGTTCAGAGTGCCCGGCTCCGGAATTCTGCACTCTGGTTCCTGAGTTCTGAATTCTGAACTGTCTGATGTCCTCACTACGGCAGTCTCCTGAAGACCGTCGACGCCAGCGCTACACCGGCGCCCAGGGCAAGGACAGACAGCAGCAGCCAGAGCCCGGCCAGTTCGTTGTAGACGGTGTACTGCTTCACCTTGAACGTAGTCGGCTCCATCCGGTCAATCTCGTCGTAGGTCTGCTTGAGCGCCTGCGCGTCGGTCGCAAGGAAACTCCTGCCGCCGGTCATGTCCGCGATCTTCTGCAGGGTCTCGGTATCGAGGTCAATCTGCACCTGCACGTAGCGGCGGCCGAACCTCGGGTCGTTCACCGGGTACGGCACCATCCCCTTGCTGCCCACGCCGATGGTGTAGACCTTGATGCCGAAGCTCGCCGCGGTCTGGGCTGCGGTGGTCGGGTCGATGTCGCCGGTGTTGTTCACGCCGTCGGTGAGCAGGATGATGACCCGATCCTTCGCCTTCGAGTCCTTGAGCCGGGCCACAGCGCTTGCCAGCCCGAGGCCGACCGCCGTTCCATCCTCGAGCATGCCGAAGTCCACCCGGTCAATCAGACCGTTGATGATCTGGCGGTCCATGGTCAGCGGGCACTGGGTGAGGCTCGTCGCGGAGAATACCACGAGGCCGATGCGGTCACCTTTCCGTTTATCAATGAACTCCTTGGCCCGTTCCTTGGCTACGTTCAGCCGGTTCCTCGGCGAGAAATCCTCGGCCTGCATGGAACCCGAAATGTCGAGGCAAAGCATGATGTCGATGCCGCGGGTCTCGACCTCCTGGAATTGCCTTCCGCGCTGGGGCCGGGCAAGGGCGACGACCATGAAGGCCAGCGCCAGCGAGTAGAGCGCGTGGACGATGACCCGCCCGTAGCGCCCGCGGGGTGTGGAGCCGCGCAGGAAGGAAAGGTCGCTGTACACGACCGCGGCGCGCCGTTTCAGCATCTGCCACCAGATGTACGCCGGCACCAGGGCCAGCAGCAGGAAGAACCAGGGGTGAGCGAACCTCATGACTTGGTCTGGCTTGTCGGACCGGTCTGACTCGTCGGACCAGGTTCCGACTTCGGCATGGTTGCCTGCACGAGTTCGCGGGCCGTCTGGACCACCGCCGCCGCCTCGGCCGCCGGCGGCACGAACTTGGCGTACTTCACCATGTCGGCGCGCTGGAAGAACTCCCCGAATCCCTCGCGCTCGGGGGTCTTCGCCGCCTTCATCGAACGGAGGATTTCGGTGGTCGTCTGGTCGAGAGCCGGGAACCCGAAACGCCGGGTCAGGTAGCGCTTGAGCACTTCCGAAACCGTGTAGTAGTAGCGCTTGAAAAGCCCGGACGCAAGCCAGTCGTCGGCCGGCACCCGGTCGAGGGCGGCCAGCGCTTCATCCCAGGGGTCGGGCAGCGGCTTTCCGTAGAGCTTTATCCGGCGGTAGCGACGGTAAAGACGCCAGCCGACGTATCCGAGCCCGGCCGCGCCGAACAACCCGAGGATTATCCATATCGGCAGCAGGTTCGGGAACTGTATCTGCGGCTTCAGGTCGTTTATGTCCTTCATGTCCGCAGGCATGACGCTTGCGACCTTCACCGCAATCGAGTCCGACGCCGCGGCCCGGACCTCTCCATCGGCCGGGTAGGGGACGATGAACGGCGGTATCCTTGGTTCGCCGGTCGCAAACGCTGCCATCGTCAGGGTATGGATATCAACCATGGTGTCGCCGGCATAGCGGGTAACGCTCTTCTTGTCGAGAATCATGAACGGGTCAAGGCTCGGGCTGAACGGGTCGCCAGCCCTGATGTCGCGATGACGCCGAACTACCAGTTCCAGCTTGAACCGGTCCCCGACGGTCAGGTCGCGCTTGGGCCGGGGCAGAAGCTTCGCGCTGACCGTCACCGGTCCACCAGAGACGATGCGGTATGCAGGCGCGGTGTCACGGACGGTCGTATCCGGCGCTGCGGTCGAGTCGGCCGGCAAGGCAAAGACCAATGCCGAGGTCAAGAGGCAAGATACAATGGTCCAGACGCAGCACCGCGCAGTTCCGCCGTCTGGCAACTTCCACTTTGCGCCCTGCACTTCGACTTCCCCTACCTGTATCTCCGCGCTCGTTTCTGGAAGAACTGGTGCAGCCTCTTGGTGAAGTCCTCGGCGGTCGAAACCGGGATGTGGTCGATGCCGAGCTGGCGGAAGAGCCTCTCCGCCGCTTCCTGCCGCGCTGCCCGGGACTCGGCAAACCTCTTCCGCAGCACCGGGTCGGAGGTATCCACGGTCGCGATTTCGCCGGTCTCCGCGTCCTCCATCTCGACCAACCCCAGCCTCGGCAGCTCCTTCTCGGCCGGATCGCTCACCGAGACCACGACGAGGTCGTGCTTGCGCGCGACAATGCCGAGCGGCTGCTTGACATTCTCGGGCTGGTACGTGTCACCCAGGAGGTCCGAGATCAGAAAGACGATGGCCCGGCGCTTGAGCACATGCACCAGGAACTCGAGCGCCTGCTTCGCGTCGGTGCCGCGGTGCTCCGGCTCGAAGTAGAGTATGTCGCGTATCAGCCGGAGCACGTGAACCCGGCCTTTTTTCGGCGGTACGTACTTCTCGATGCGGTCGGTGAAGAAGACCAGCCCGACCTTGTCGTTGTTGCGGATGGCGGAGAAGGCAAGCGTGGCCGCCACCTGTGCCGCCTGTTCGAGCTTGAACAGCCGCTTGGTTCCGAACCGGTCAGAGCCGGAGGCATCCACCAGGAGGATCACGACGAGCTCGCGCTCCTCGGCATACTTCTTCACGTACGGCCGCCCGAACCGCGCGGTTACCTTCCAGTCGATGGTCCGCACGTCGTCGCCGGGCAGGTACTCGCGCACGTCGAGAAACTCAATGCCGCGGCCCTTGAAGCTGGACTTGTAGTCGCCGGAGAAGAGCGTGTTGACCAGCCGCCGCGTCCGGATTTCGATCTGCCGGATGTGCGAACGTCCGGCACTATCCGGCCCCATTTCGGCGCGGCCGGTCTTGGTGGTTGTCCTGCGCGGGCCGAGCCTCACGGAACTTCGACGCCTTCGAGCACGCGCTTGACGACGTCGTCGGTAGTCAGTTCCTCCGCCTCTGCCTCGTAGCTGAGGATCAACCGGTGCCGAAGCACGTCGGGTGCCAGCTCTTTGATGTCTTCGGGTATCACGAACCCGCGGCGGCGCAGGAAAGCCATCGCGCGCGCCGCAGTCAGCAGGTAGATGGAGGCACGCGGAGATGCCCCGTACCGCAACAGGGGTGCCAGATCGGCCAGGTTGTGTTCCTTCGGCTGCCGCGTCGCGAAGACGATGTTCAGGATGTAGTCCTTGAGCTTCTCGTCTACGTAGATTCGCGCGCAGAGACCGCGTGCCCGGACGATCGCGGAAGGCTCGACTACCGGCGATGCGGCTGGCTCAACGCCGGTAGTCATCCGGTCTACAATCTGCTTCTCTTCTTCCTTGTTCGGGTATCCCACCCGCAACTTCAGCAGAAATCGGTCGGTCTGCGCCTCGGGCAGCGGATAGGTACCTTCCTGCTCAATCGGGTTCTGTGTCGCCAGAACCAGGAAGGGGTCGTCCATCTTGAAAGTCTCGTCGCCAATGGTCACCTGCCTCTCCTGCATTGCCTCGAGCAGCGCGCTCTGCACCTTGGGCGGGGCTCGGTTGATTTCGTCGGCAAGCACCAGGTTCGCGAACACCGGGCCCTTGCGTGAGGTGAACTCGCCCGTTCGCTGGTTGAAAATCTGGGTGCCGATGATGTCGGCCGGAAGCAGATCGGGCGTGAACTGAATCCGGTGGAATCTAGTGGCAATCGATCGCGCCAGCGTCTTCACCGCGTAGGTCTTGGCCAGTCCCGGCACACCCTCAATAAGAACATGCCCGTTCGCCAGCAACCCGACCATCAGCCGGTCAACCAGGTATTTCTGCCCCACTATGACTTTTCCGACTTCGCCGGTAACCGCCTGAACGAACAGGCTCTCGCGTTCAATCTCGTCGTGGACTCGCTTGATGTCGTCTTTCAGCTCTTCCATGTGCTCAGTTTCCTTTCGACTTGCATGAGGACAATAGATAGACTTCAGGCCGACCAACCTGGTTGCCAGCTAGCATGCCGCTCACTTATCCTATAAGTTATGAGACACTACTCATAATACTACATTCATGTTTGTGCCGAGGTAAACGCAGGGCTGACCGTAGCGACTCACAGCTACAGACTGCCTGCCAGGCGGTCAACGCCCAAGCGACCCCAGGGGCTGCAGTTGCTCCTGGTACTTGGCGACGAGTTGTTTGTTGGCTTCCGGCACCTGCCGAGTGGCCGTCCTGAAGAACTCGTAGTCTTGCAGGCTCCTCCTGCCGCCAGCAGTGGTATCCTGCCTCATCCTCTCGAGCATATCAGGAGACGTGCGGTCGATGACGACTGCGGCAGTTGCGGCAAACACCTTGTACAGAGTCGGCCTGATCTTGGCCCAGCCGCCGAACGGCTTCAGTGACTCATTGATACCGGCCACCTTCATCCCTTCGACAAGGTCGGTCAGAGTTGACAGTGGGCTTGTGCCTTCCTTCTGAGGCTTGGTTTCCCACTTCGCGGCCTTTAGCGCTCCGTCTAGCGCGGGGAGAGCTTTCGCGAACTGGACCAGCTCATCTTCGCCAAGTGCACCCAGCGCCTCCTTGGGCCACTTGGTGGAAGCAGCAGAAGCCGATTGCTGGTTCCCGCTGCGTGCGCAGAAGGCGCCGGCGAGGACGGCAAAGGTCATAGCAACTACCACGATTCTCACAGAGCTTGCTCCTTTCAGATAGCGGCAAAGAATATGTCGCTGCGCCTGATTGTCAATCCGCTGCGGAGGCAGAGGCGGACATTGTCCGGCTTCAGTCGTGCAGTACGAAGAAGTCCCTGCCGCGATGCAGCGGCTCGGCGGTGTTGCGACCAAAGCCAACCACAGCATACTCCGCCGGCGACCCGTCCGCTTCGGCCGGGGACCAGCCCGCTATGATGATGGTGCCCGGCACACCACCCGGTGCAGCCAGCCCAAGATAGGGACACCGCGCGTCACTCCGGTCGGTAGTCAGCCTCAAACCGCGTTCGGCCATTGCCTCGGGCAGGTAGAAGAAGTCCTGACCCTTGCGATACCGCTCGCGGGTGTAGGGATTGAACGGAATGCTGGTAAGATAGCCGATGTCGTTCTTGAAATGCAGCACCATGCCATCTTCGTCTTCCTTCTCCCAGGACAGGGCCGACTTCGGGTAGTGCCCGGCATTGTCGGCCGCGAAACTGCTCATCGCGTCCCGGTAAGCCTGCATGTTCTGCTTCACCAGCGCGACACGGTGAAGCTCGCGCTGCCAAGCGATCATCGGTAACAGCATGGCGAAGGTCAACACGAATGTCCCGAAGGCGCCGGTCCCCAGTCCGGCATACGCCATGCGCCGTCCCGGCTGATGCTTCCTCAACGCAACTATGGACAGGATGATTGCCGGTATCCCGGCGAGGAATGTCGCGGGCGTGAGCGAGACGAGGCCGAATACAAGGGCGACGATGCTCAAGGCCCGAGTCCTGCCGTAGGCGGTGTTACGCCTCTTGTCCAGCACGGCCTGCTCGTACCTGAACCGGGTCTTTGGTACCTCCGACACCACGGTACCACACGTGCCGCAGACCCGCGCGGTGCGGGGGTTACGCGAACCACAGGCAGGACAGATCACGACGGAAACACCATTCGGCGAACATTTAACCAGTAATCGAGTACACGGTCAAGCCCAGAGAAGCGGAGATGGCCCGCATGGAGCGGGCCATCTCCGCCGCAAAGTAGCCGGCCTAGTCCCTACTCTCGATGGTGATCTCGCGGGCCTTGACCCTCTCGGCCTTGGGCAGCCTCAGCTCGAGCACACCAGCCTTGTAGCTGGCCTCGGCTTTGTCGCCTTGCACGCTCACCGGTAGCGCTATCGTGCGCTGGAACGATCCGTAGGCACGCTCAACTCGGTGGAAAGTCCGGTCCTTCTGCTCGGCCTCGTACTTCCGCTCGCCGCTGATGGTCACCGTGTCCTCAGCGACGGTCACCTTGATGTCCTCCCGTTTCATACCGGGCAGTTCGGCGCGGATGATCATCGCATCATTGGTCTCCTCAACGTCGAGCGAAGGCGCCCACACCGCCTGTACTCGTTCGCGGGGATAGCGGTTGAGCATAGAGTCAAAGAGCCGTTCCATGTCTTCACGCATCGTGCTTACCTCGTGGAACGGATCCCAGGCTATAAGGTTTCTTGCCATTGTCGTACCTCCTGATATCAATACTTTGACTAGCTCTTAGACGCGAAGCCTCCGATACCGTTTCAGGTCAAGACCCGCTGCTGCTGGCTTGACTTGGCTGGCCCGGCCAGATATGCTGAGCGTAGTGAGGAAGCCCCGACCGCGCAGTGCCGACCGAGAGTGCCAGCCGCCCGGCACTGGCGGTCCGCTGGCTGGCGCGGCGACGACGGAGAGCAGCCGGCGTCTAATGTCGAAGTGAGGTGCTCATGAATGTGCTATGGACGGTTCCTCCGGTTCTCCTGCTGCTTGCCGGCTTCATCATCTGCTTCTTCGGTTACCGGCTGCTGCGCGTAACGCTCGGCATCGCGGGATTCGGAGTCGGACTGGCACTCGGATTGCTGGTCGCCGGGCTCATTCCCGGTGCGAGCCAGGTTCTCACGATAGTCCTCGGTATTGTTCTCGGCATCCTCGGGGCGATACTTGCGGCGGTGCTCTGCAAGTTCGGCGTGTTCCTGCTGGGCGCGGGCGCCGGGGCGCTCATCGCGGGCGTTGTCGTTGCCGCAACCGGCTGGCACTACCCGATGATTGCCCGTCTGCTGGCGGCCATCGCCGGTGGCGTACTCACCCTCATTCTGGAAAGGCCGCTGATTTCCGCACTGTCGGCTCTCGCGGGCGCCTGGGGAATGGTGCTTGGCGCGTTCCGACTATTCGGGTGGCATCACGTCCCTGCCGGTTCTCTCAAGCCGCCGGCCAGCTACGGAGTGATGATTGCGTGCTGGCTCGTCATCGCGCTCATCGGGGCCGGAATCCAGTTGCGCTCCGGGCACAGGCGTAAGAAGAGCTAGCGGCCGTCCGCCACAGGGCACGTTCTACGCGGCGCAGGTATGATGCGGTTTGACACGGCTTCCTCACCCCGGATAATCTACCATCGAAACACTTTGAAGGGAGTAAGCCTGATGACCCGCAAGTCCGCAACTCTGGGCGCGCTGTTCCTGTTGGCCGCCGGGACCGTGGGCTGCTTCAACTCGGCCGCGATGCAGCAGATGCAGGAAGCGAATCAGCCCTACAGCATATCCCCGAGTTCCCGGCTCGACCGGAACTGGCGGATCGCCATTCTGCCGCCTTGGGACGGTGACGCCGAATTCGCCTTCCTCCACGACCGCGCCGGGCTCCTGTTGATGAAGCCGGGCAACTTCACGCTCATCGACCGGGCCGAGGTGGCACGAATCCTGTACGAACAATGGTCCGGCGGCCCGCGTCTTATTGACTCGCGCACTGCCTCGAAACTCGGCCGTCGGCTGGGCGCCGAGGCGGTCCTGACCATGGGTGTGACCAAGCTCAAGCACGACGACTTCTTCAAAGACAGCCCGGAACAGCGCGATGCGCGTATCTTCGTGAAGATCGTCTCTACCAGCACGGGCGAAGCGCTCTACTACGCCGAAGGTCGTAGCTCGAGTTTCCTTGGTTCTGAACAGGCGCTGTACGACGCTCTCGCCATGGCACTTGGTCCTCTTGTCAGGAGCGGAAAGGGATAGGTCGCAAACGAAGCATGAAACTGCATCCCGACTACCCCAACCTGAGCCTGATAGGCCTCTTGCTCGCCTTGACGGCTCTGCCTGGTTGCGCGACGAGCACATCCGTAGTCCCGGTCAGTGTGGAGCCGGCAGAAGCCCCGCCCCCGGCCGAGAATCCGTTTGTAGCGCCGGCGCCGCTGGGCCCGGTTGTCGCTCCGGGCCAGGTCCGTGAGCTGGTGCCCGGTGGAGCGATTGACTGGTCAGGAAGGACGGTCTGGGCGCGAGGCGCCGGCGTGGTCGACCCGGGCAACTCCAACCGCGACCTGGCGCGGCAGATGGCCCAGCGGGCTGCCACCGTCGTCGCCCAGCGCAACCTGCTTGAGATCGTCAAGAGCGTCCGGGTCGACTCCGACAGCCGGGTACAGGAACTGGTGGCCGGCCACGACTCCGTGCGCCGGCGAGTCGAGACGGTCGTCAAGGATGCGCGGCAGCGCGGCCCGGCCCGGTACGACTCGCTCGCCGGGACGGTTGAGGTTGAGATGGAGTGCGACCTCTACGGCGAGGGGGGTATTGAGAGCGCCCTCGCGCCGCAGCCGGCCGCCGGGCCGCCGCCCGGGGACTCGGCCGCGGGCACTCTCTCCCCGGCCGCGCAGGAACTGCTCCGCCGCTGCTCCGGCCTCGTGCTCGACGGCGGCGGCACCGGACTGAAGCCGGCGCTGTTTCCCAGGCTCTGCGACGACCGGGGCACCGTCCTTCTCGACCCGCGCGAGCTGGCATACGCCGGTGCTACCGGGGCCCACACCGTGCAGTACGTGGGCGCACTCAGCGAGGTTCTCTCTCGTCCCGATTTCGGCCAGCCCCTGGTACTCCGCGTCAGGGAGGCCCGCGGCAAGCTCGGCGCCGACGCGGTAGTTTCCCAGGCCGACGCTGCCGTGCTGCGGGGAATGACAGACGGACTTGCGTTTCTGTTGAACACAGGCCGCGTCTTTGTCAGGCTGGCGCCGTAGCCGCAGGACTCCGGACCGGGACAAGACTGATTCCGGCAGCAGCATCCAGCCAACGCTGTCATCGGCAACGATTCGCGCCGAGTCCGACTGGATCTGATCCCAGCCCAGACCGCCACGCGACTGGCCGGAAAGCGGTGCGCCCTCCCATTTGAGCACGGCGGCGGGTGGACGGCAGAGCGGGGATGTCACTGTTTCCAGGCGACCGTCGCGATCGGGGTCAACCAGCAGCGGACGGTGCTCAACGTGAGCGTTGGCGGGTATCGGCTCGGTCGCGGACACGTCGAACCACTCCGCTTCCCACGCCTCGACGTACCGCCAGTTCGGCAACGGCCTGGTCACGCTCTGCGCAAAGGCACGCGTGTTGCAGCGGTTGGCACCGGGCCAGACCCAGGGCTCGGGCCGGCTCGAGTGCCGGTTGCAGCCGAACAACGTGAGCGCTGCGACAAGCATGGTTGAGGTTCGCTTGAGACGCGCCCATTTGACCGAAACTAGCTCAGAACTACCGGAGTGTCAATCGGCGACGAGACCCCGAATCGGGGCTGTTACCTGACTATGCGGCCGATCCGGTTGAAACGGATAGCCCACGGGGAGATGATGATGCGGGCGATGTTCGGCGCTGCGTCCGACGAGAAGTAGATCACCAGCGGTTTCCCACGCAGACAGCTAATTGCCAGCGGTCCCCAGAACCGGCCGTCTTCGGAGTTGTCGCGGTTGTCGCCCATGGCGAAGACGTGCCCGGCCGGCACCACGACCGGGCCGAACTGGTCGCGCACATACGGTGAGTACTCGGACTGATAGAACCGACGCTCCTCCCACGCCTTCTGGAATGCGGCCTGCTCGGGAGCCGGCTCGAACCCGGGCAACATCCGCGCATCCGTGTGCATGACGTACGGCTCGTTCTGCTGCCGACCGTTCACATAGAGCTGCTTGTCCCGGTACTCGACCGTATCCCCGGCTACCGCGACGCAGCGCTTGATGAAGTTGCGAGGGACGTACCAGGCAAAGAAGCGCGCCTGGTTGTCCCAGAACACCGGCAGCAAGGGCAACCAGCGGGGAAACAGCCTCGTGTAGCGCTCCGCCGGCTGCGGGTCGTCGGTGTCCACCGGGAACCGAAAGACAACGATGTCCCCGCGTTTCGGGTTCGAGACCGGCAGTATGGTCTTGTCGGTGAAGGGCAGCTTCGCGCCGTACACGAACTTGTTCACCAGCATGAAGTCGCCGATCAGAATCGTGTTGAGCATCGAGCCGGTCGGCACCATGAACGCCTCGACCACGAAAGAACGGATAAGCAGTACCGCGACAATCACCGGCGCCCACTCGCGGCCGATGTTGCGCAGCCAGCGCAGGCCGCCCTTCAAGGGCGAGCACCTTTGTCAATTGTCAGCACAGGCGGTTAGTATACGAGGGGCAGAGCCGAAGGTCAAACGAGACGGCTCGAGGCCAGAAATCAACCACAAAGACACCAAGACACCAAACATGAGACGACAAAGGGTGAAGGCGAATCAACGGACGATGAATGCCGGCTGCGACTTCCTGATTCGACCTTTCCGATTCCGTAGATTCCTCTTTGTGTCCTTGTGTCTTGGTGGTGAGCTCCCGATCCGAATCCGGAACCGGGGCTAGCGGACCAGGTGGCCGATGCGGTTGAAACGGATGGCCCACGGCGACAGCACCATCTTCGGGATGTCGATGGGATATCCGGCCGCGGCCGTGGACATGTAGGTCACGAGCGGCCGGCCGCGAACGTAGCGCAGCTCCAGCGGTCCGAAGAACCGCCCGTCTTCGGAATTGTCGCGGTTGTCGCCCATCACGAAGATGCAGCCGGGTGGAACCACCACCGGGCCGAACTGGTCGCGCACATACGGTGAGTACTCGGACTGATAGAACCGACGCTCCTCCCACGCCTTCTGGAATGCGGCCTGCTCGGGAGCCGGCTCGAACCCGGGCAACATCCGCGCATCCGTGTGCATGACGTACGGCTCGTTCTGCTGCCGACCGTTCACATAGAGCTGCTTGTCCCGGTACTCGACCGTATCCCCGGCTACCGCGACGCAGCGCTTGATCAGCGCCAATGGTGTGTACCACTGGAAGAAGCCCCTGGCCTTGTTCCAGAACAAGGGCAGCAGCGGCAGCTTCGCCGGGAAGATCCGGCTGGCGCCGGGCGGCACGTCCGGGTCGAGCGGAAACCGGAAGATGACGATGTCACCGCGCTTCGGGCTTGATACCGGGACGATCGTCTTGTCGGTGAAAGGTAGCTTGACCCCGTAGACGAATTTGTTCACCAGCATCATGTCGCCGATGAAAATCGTGTTGAGCATCGAGCCGGTCGGCACCATGAACGCCTCGACCACAAACGAGCGGACGAGCAGGACCGCAACTATCACCGGAGTCCACTCCCTGACCAGGTTCTTCAGCCAGCGCATGTAGCTATCTTGACGCACCAGGCGTCGCCGCCGTTGGCCTTGTAGTGAAGAAGTCGAAACCGTGCCGCCTGCCTGAGCATACTGACAGATACCACGCGCCCAATATACCCGAACCCTCGCGCCGTGCAAGCCTCCCTGACTCAAATCGGACTTCACCTGCCAGCGGCCGGATTGGACTACCAAAGATGCCGCAGGTTCCTTCTGCCCGCAACACTTCTGACTTCTAGCTTCTGGTATCTGACCTCTGACTTCGCCCGAATCACCACCTACCTTCCCCCGCTTGACGCGCCCGCCCCGGCGCGGATACTTCCCCGTGCTCTACCTGCTGCTCAAAGTCGCGTCCGCGGTCGGGCTGGGCCTGGTACTGAAGCACGCCGGCGCGCGGTCACTCGATCGTCTGCCGCTTATCCGCACCAACTACGGCGTGGCAGCGATAATCGGGTTCTTCGCCTCCGTCGCGCTCGACCAGACCCACATCTCAACCCCGACGATGCTGCTCGCCGCGGGCACCGGCGTTCTCTTTGTCGCCGGGCTCCTAATCTGGGCCCGCGCCATACAGGCGGCAGGCCTTGCCCTTTCGGTCGTGGCGATGCGAACCGCGGTTGTCGTCCCGGTCTTCGCGGCCGCGCTCATCTGGCGCGAGCAGCCCTCAATGCTCGAAATAGCCGGCGGCTTCCTGGCCCTGCTGGCACTGGCGCTCGTCCTGTCCGATGTCGCCAAGCGCCAATCGTCACTCGGAAATGGGATAGCCGCCAATGACGCCAAGAGCGAACCGGGCTCCGCACTCATCGTTCATCGTTCATCGCTCATCACTTCCTCGGCCCTTCTGTGGCTTCTCCTCCTCTTTCTTGCCGACGGCCTTGTGATGGTCCCGGCGCTCGTTTTCCGCAAGGAGATGCCGCTGACCGAGACCATGCCTTTCCAGACCATCATCTTCGTTGCGGCATTCGCCGTCACCAGCGTGCTCTACTATCTGCGCCGGCCCCGGCTTGATCCCGAGACCCTCAAATGGGGAGCGCTGCTCGGCACGGCCAATTTCGGCAACTACCTGTTCCTGGTGCTGGCGCTAACGGTCCTGCCCGGGCTGGTTGTGTACCCGGTGATTGCTGCCGGTGAAGTCGGCCTGCTGGCCATGGCCGGTGTCGTACTGTGGAAAGAGAAAGTCGGTGTCCGCAGTTGGCTCGGCATCGCTCTCGCCGTCATCGCCATCGTCCTCATCCAGCTCGGCAAATCGGCGGCGTAACTGTCAGCCGTTAGCCGTTGGCCCGCTTGGGCTTGCGCCTGCACTGATTTCAGGCTTGAGGCTTGCGGCTTGACGCTGCGAGACCTCGGGCGCAGACGTGCCTCACTCGCGGGCGATGCCCGCGTCAACCCTGAGTGCTGTCTACCGACTGCTGTCTACTTTCTACTTGACAGGCATCGGATTTAGAAGAATAGCGGAAGTGTCCGGTGACCGTCAGCGATAGGCTTCCCGGCGGTGACGGATACGCATCACTCTCACTTCGTGCACTTGGTCGTCAATCTCGTACACGATGCGGTAGTCGCCGACGCGGATGCGCCAGTCGCGGTCCGAACCGGTCAGCTTCCGACAGCCATGCGGCCGTGGGTCGCCAGCCAGCGACCGTAGTGCCTGCACGACTCTCTGGAAAACGGAGGGGTCGAGCCGCCGCAGGCTGCGTTCAGCAGCGGCTTCGAGAAGAACGGCGTACACGAGGAGAGGGCCGGGCGTCGCGGGCGGCAAAGTCGGAGACATCGGAAGGTGAACAGTCGGCCAGGACATCGGACAGGCTGCGGAACCGCAGGGGGCGCTCGCGCATGCGTTTCAGCGCGCGCAGGTCCTCAAGGTCCTCGGCCCGTTCGAGCAGCTCCTCGTACTCGGAGATGTCGAGTATCACGGCGGTCGGTTTGCCGTCTCGGTACACAAGCTCGCGTCTTCTTACAGCCATGTGAGGATTGTAAGACCTGCAGAGGCGAAAGTCAAATCGCCGAGCGGCCGGTGGCGGTCAGTGGATAGCCGCAAGCTTTTGGCTGTCGGCTTGAGCTTGCGGCTTGGAGCTGCAATGTCCACGCCAGCCCTGAGTGCTGTCTACTGAATGCTGTCTACTTCCTACCTAACAGGCATCGGATTCAGAAGGGTAGAACCATCCTTTCCAGACTCCCGCCCGATTCAGGGGGCGAAGAGCTCTGCAAGTCGGTCGAGGACCTTCCCCTGGGTCTCTGTCGACACTACACCGAGCCGTTTCACGAGCCGCACCTTGTCGACCGTGCGGATCTGGTCCAGTACGATCTGCCCCTCTTTTCCCTGAAACGTGCAACGAACCCTGGTGGGGTAGTCCTGCCCTTGCGTCGTCATCGGTGCGACGATGACTGTCGCAATGTGCCGGTTCATCTCGTCGGGAGATATCACGAGACACGGGCGCGTCTTGCGGATTTCTCTGCCCATGGCTGGATCAAGCGCAATCAGATGGACCTCAAAGCGCCTGACTACCAGTGCCATTCTCGTTTGTCCCAGGCAGTTGACGGTTCGGCGACTCTGTCGATAAGGATATCATCTCCGCACTCGGCCATACACCGGAACGCTTCGTCCCAGCCTGCGCGTGCCCGGCGGAGAGGGCGGATGACCAAGTGTCGGTCCTTGATCTCCAACTCGACCTCGTCTTGGATCTCGCACTGCTCGATGAGCGGTTTGGGAATACGAATTCCTCGCGAATTTCCGATTCTCACAATTGTCGCCTTCATAATTACAATGTTATTACACCATGGCCCAAAGTCAATGCCCGAGTTCGGGCACGGCGTGCTCTGCCATAGGCAGACCGGCGAGAAGCGGCCAGGTCAAGCAGTTGAGCCGTCGGACGGCACCTGCCTGCGGCAGAGCATCATGAACCGCGAAGAGGGACTGAGAACGTAGGATTGGGCATGGGGCTTGGGATTGGACGGAAGCGGTGAGCCGTAAGCCGATAGCCGTCAGCCATCAGCCGTCGGCCTGGGTTTGCGCTTGTGCTGGCCTAACGCTTGATGCTTGCGGCTTGGGGCTTGAAGCTGCTACGCCTTGACAGGCATCGGACTTAGAAGAATAGGGGAAGTGCCCCTCTTTTTCCCGCTCGTTCTCACGGCAGGTTCAGGAACACATCGCGGTCGTCTGGGTCGAATTTCTCCTTCTCTTCAAGCGTGCCGCTGTAATAAGTGCTGACAAGCCTGCGCATGGCCTTGATGTAGTCCCGCGTAGCTGCGCCGTACTTCACGCGTGCCTCGTCGTCTGGGCTGGCGGTGACGTAGCTTTCGTTGTTGGCGAACCCGGCTGTCTTGAGGGCGTTGAGCACGATCTTGCCGAGGTCCTTGTCGTTGGCTTGGATTACGACACGGTATCCGTTCGAGGCCTTACCGAGGTCCTTGTCGTTTGCTTGGGTGACGACACGGCCCCCGCCCGAGTCGGGGCTTAGTTTGGGCTTCGCCCCGGCCGGGTTGGTGCCCCAACTGTGATCTACTACTTTGCGCAATTCTAGTACATCTGTGAAATCGAATCGGAAAGAGAGGCGCTTCCCGACGCGGTCCTCAAAGACTGGCGGATCCCATCCTACGCCCGCTTCGAGCCCGACGGCATCGCTCCATCCTGTCATGAGGGTCAAGCCCCAGGAGTAGCTGGTACTGCCGCCGTAGGAAGACTCTTTTGTCCACGGCCGAAGGAGCCGGGCGTAGCCTATGCTGCCGCCGTAGACAGCGTGCTGAGTCTTCCGTGACCCCACATGGTCATAGCTGAAGCTCAGCACCTCCCGACGGGGTGTTGCCGTCGGAATGTCCGAGCGCGGTATCCCAAAGATCAATGGCGTGCGTTCTGAATCTGCGTGAACGACGCAGAAACTCAGCCCTCCGCCCGTTCCCCACTGCAATGGCGTGACAAGCTGGCACGCAACGCTGTAGATGACCGGCTCGTCGTACCCTAACGGGTCTCGGAGTTTGCCCAACCACACGCAAAGGGTGATGGAAGAGTCGATTCGGCCATTAACCACGCCGGGTGCAGAGACCGTCGCTCCCCAGATCTTCACCGTGGTATCATACCAGGCCGAGTAGCGGTAGGACGGTCCGCAAGTAATCTCTACCTTGGCCGATGCCAGGCCTGCTGCGACCGTGCATATCAGCACTGCCAATGTGGAGAGCGGTCTCATTGTAACGCCTCCTATTAGGACATTCTCCATGTTTGGAGTCTCCGTCAAGTCTGAAGCAATACCGGACCGAAGTACTATGGCTTTGCGCGGGACGCTAGGTGGTTCTACGTCCATTAGGGTCGCGTGGCTCGGATCCTGCCATGGTCATGTCAGACGCGGCGTTTGCTGGCGTGTCTGCCGGCTGGCGCATCCGCGACGGCGGGAGTGGTAGCTGGCGAGAGGAAGTCTTCAGCCTTGCGATATTCAATGCCTGCGTGGCCGAAGAGAGGACCCGACTCAGCGTCAAGGCGGTGAAGAGCCATGCGGCAGTATTTGGGGTCGATGTCGATGCCAATCGAGTTGCGGCCGGTGCGGACGGCTGACAGCTTACGGCTCACGGCTGACGGCCCTTGGGCTCGCGAGCGAGTCCGCTGGCCAGCGTGTCGGCGGACTGCGGCTTGAACGCGGGCATCCAGATCCCTTGGCAATTGTATGGCCATTGCAGATGTGAGGATATGCAGCGCACGACACAAGCCAAGCGGGCGCGGGCCTGACAGCTTCCGGCCAAGCTCATTTCAGATTGCAGATTGTCGGTCGCGGAAGAGGGCGCACGCGGGTTCGGGCAATTCAGAAATCAGAGACCAGAGACCAGAATCCAGAATTGTGAAAAGGAGCTGCGGGTTGCGGCAGCGGCGTTTGCCGGCCGCCCGGTCGCGGAGGATGGTGTTGTCGTCCGGTGACTTAGCTCCTATCCGGGCCTTCGCAGCAAGCGCTCAACATCGGTGTTGCACAGCCAATTCGGGCGGAAGAGCGGCATGAGAACTGAAAGCGGCATCTACAGGTAGTAGCCAGCCCGGCCCGAACCACAATTCAGACCCGGGGGTGGTCTGCCCGGGGATTGCCCAGGGGATAGCCCTCCGCAGACCGGTCGAGGATGAGATGGGAGATACAACCTGAGGATTGCCGCGAGCTTAGATGAGATGAACGATGCCGGGTTCAGCCTCAGGTCAGGGTCGAGGTCAAGCAGGACGACCAGTCTGCGGGCTGGTGACGGCTACGAACGAGAACCAGGGTTGAGGTCCAGGTTGATATCCGGCTGAAGGTGCAGTTCGAGGTCCGGTCCAGAGTCCGGTGAGGGAAACGATGGGGGATACACTGACAGCTACGATGAGAGGTACGACGTGAGGTGCGACGAGGGGAGCAATCGGATTCAGCGCGCCTTCGCCCAGGGTCCGGATGTGGAGGTCGTGGACTCCGGCAATCCCGGGCGCAATCTGCCGAGGGATGCGGACCGTGATTCCGCGGAGAGTCTTCTCCGCAGTCTGACCGGCTATCCGGACCAGAACCGGGCAGGTTACGGGCCGGATTACGGGTTACGTTGCCTGACGGATGGTACGCAGGGTAACCGGGAACGTTCCTCTCCTCGTGGTTCCCGAAGCAGCTCTGCTAGCAAC
>Ga0233423_10000385_pt1 | contig 24327 bp, 24 predicted proteins | sample Watercolumn_Mata_FD_180713 | JGI IMG/M metagenome (GOLD analysis project Ga0233423, IMG submission 180713) | Freshwater microbial communities from Lake Matano, South Sulawesi, Indonesia - Watercolumn_Matano_2014_112_MG | ecosystem: Environmental > Aquatic > Freshwater > Lake | place: Indonesia...
TATCCAGGCTGAGCTACGGGAGCATGAAGATATAGCTAAAAAATATTATTTAAACGTTGTTATTAAGGCAAATCTAATTTTATTAAACCCCTGTCTGTTCGGCTTGAAATAAATTCATCCCTTGTTCTCTTATCATGACTATAAATAAACTTAATAGCAGCTATAAAAAAAACCACTCCCAAAATTACTACGCTAATCATCGAAGCATCAATCCCAGAATTATTAGATATAGCAAACGTTGTTATAAAAGAGTTTTCAGCCGCAGGCAATTCCGTGCCTTGAAAGTTTTTTATTTCTAGTTGATGACCTTTGAACAAATAGATTTGTCCAAAAAATATTAATTGTATGGCAAGTAAAGATATTGTAAATAGAAAAAAAGCTACAAAGAACTTTATTACTCTCCTTTTTACCATTATAAGTTAAGTACTTTATTTCTTTTAAATCTTACTTTGCCCATATCTAACAGGTTTTAGCAACATATATAAATCAAAGCATATTTTTGAGAATATGGAAAGTATTAATATAAAGTTTTTAGGCACAGGTAATGCAATTCCCACTAAACTACGGAATCATACAGCCATACTGCTCAGTTTCAAAGATGAAAAGATTTTAATAGATTGCGGAGAAGGAACTCAGAGACAATTTCGATATGCTGAAGCAAGCCCCTGCAAACTCACAAGAGTTCTAATAACCCATTGGCATGGAGATCATTTCCTTGGGCTGCCAGGCCTGTTAGAGACTCTTGAGATGTCTGGATATCAAAAAACGCTCAAGATATATGGTCCTAGAGGAAGTAAACAGTTTTTCTCTTTGATTGAATCCATTATTCGAGGAATTAATATTAAATCAGAGATAAACGAAATTGGAAATGGCGTCTTTGTTGACGGACAAGAATTCGCATTAGAAGCACGCGCCATGGAACACGGAATCCCTTGTAATGCCTATAGTTTTATCCTCAAAGACAAGATAAGACTAGATAAAAAGAAATTAAGAAGACTAAACCTACCAAATTCTCCTTTAATTAAAGAATTGCAAAATGGGAAAGATATTATTTTCAATAACAAAAAGATAAAAGCTAAAGATGTTTGTTATATTGAAAAAGGCAAAAAAATTGTTTTTATCTTAGACAGTTCTTTAAATGACAATGTTTTCTTGATTACTAAAGGAGCTGATTTAATTATCAGCGAAGCTACATTTTGTACTGATGAAAAAGAGCAAGCTAAAGAAAGACTGCATCTTACTGCTTCAGATGCAGCAACAATTGCTAAAAAAGCAAATGCTAAAAAGTTGATTTTAACCCATTTATCGCAAAGATACGAACATAACCCCAAATTAATTTTAAATGAAGCTAAGAAAATATTCAAGAATACCCAGCTAGTAAAAGACCTCGATGAAATAGTGATCTGACCAGAGGATCGCACAAATATCTATTATAGACAACTCTGAACAAAATATGCTTTAATCATCAGAATTCTCTGTAAGTTTACGTGATGGAAACATTTCATAGGCGAAGGACTCTGAAGAAGATTGATTTTACTTCAGACTTGTTGAAGCAGGGGAGATATAGATTATTGTATTTCCTCTTAAGAATGTGAGTCCTATGTTCTTCTTTACGTTGCCGTTTTCTATCTCTTTTGCATTGTCTAATACAATATTTATGTGAATATCAAATGCTAGAAGAGTGCCAACAAGTTGTTTTTCTCCTTTTAATTGAACTAATACTTCTTTGCCCTTTGATGCATTTAAAAGGTCCAATGGTCGCTCTATTCCGTTTACCATATTTGCAAAGAAATTACTGCATATTTAAACTTATCGTTAGTTGACCAGATTGATCTAGCAGAACAATAACATTTAAAACTATAAATTTCTAAAACCCATATGGTAACAGAACAAACATTTGTGTTATTAAAACCTGATTCTATCCAAAGAAGTGTCATCGGTAAAATAATAACAAGATTTGAAGATGCAGATCTTAAAATTGTGGCTATGAAGATGCTTTGGGCTTCTCAAGAGCAAGCAGAAAAACATTATCCTTTTAATGAAATATGGGCAAGGCAGGTATATGAAAAAACAAAAAAAGTATATGAAGAAAAAGGAGAAAAGTTTGGATATAAAAATCACATTGAACATGGTCAGACTATAAGAAAGTGGAATATAAGTTTCTTAAGAGAATGCCCTGTTCTTGCAATTGTGTTGGAAGGTCCGCATGCTGTAGAAATTGTAAGAAAGATGGTCGGAGCAACAGAACCACGGCAAGCTAACCCGGGCACAATCCGAGGAGATTTTGCAGTTGTCGAATCTTATACTCTTGCAGATACAAAAAAGCGCCCGTTAAGAAACCTTATCCATGCATCAGATACAATAGAAAATGCAAAGCATGAAATCGCAGTTTGGTTTGATAACAAAGAGATATACAAGTATGCAAAAGAATTAGACAAACATCTTTAACTAAAGTCAACCATTAAACCTAAAAACTCTTTATTCTCCATTATTTTAAGCCCCTATAGTTCAGCCAGGATAGAACACGGCCTTGCGGAGGCTGTAACCTCGGTTCAAATCCGAGTAGGGGCGCTTTCTAAGTACAAAAGCAACCGAAAACAGACTCAAATTTAAAGAATATTTTCTAAGAATTTTTCTTCGCACCTATAATTTTCAAATGCAACTCATGCATTCTCCTCAAGAAAGCAGCCATTTCCAAAGCGGCACGAACTTTATTTTCCTTTTTATTCCAAACCACTCAAAATTTTCCTCTCCCGAGGCATTTTCTGTTATCAAAATTAAATTATCGCACTTCAAATCCTTGCTCGCCTTTACAATCGATTTTAATTCTCTTTTTTTGGTATCTGGCTCAGAAATATCAAAGCAAACTTGTATTAATTGCTTAACTCTTGTTTTTTCTTTTACAACAAAATCAACTTCTTCTTTTTCCAGATTCTTCCAGTAAAATATTTCCTTATTTCTTCTTCTTAATTCAACCGCAACAATATTCTCATAAAGTCTGCCAAAATTATTCAAAAATCTCGTAGAAAGAGAACCAATAAAAACATTGTCAATAAAATAGATTTTTTTAAGATATTGAACCTGATTTTTTATTTTATAAGAAAAAATCGGAACACTAAATCCAAAATAAGAATTTTCAATATAAGAAATATATCTCTGAACACTATTTTTGCCCACTTCCTGCCCCAAACTCTTAAATGTGTTATATGTTTTGTTTATTGAATATTCTTTAGAGTCTAACAAAAGCCTAAGCAAAACCTTAAGCGTTTCTTCATTTTTGACTCTGTATCTTTCCACAATATCTCTTTTTATTATAGTAGAATAATAAGACTGGGCAAGTTCAAATTTCTTATTTTCGTTCTCTAAAACAATTTCAGGCAACCCCCCATAAATTAGATATTCATTAAGCGCTTTTAAGAGAAAAGGCTTTTCTTTCTCAGAATATTCCGCTTCTTTTAAATTAAAGCTCAATCCTTTAAAATCAAGAAATTCTTTAAACGACAAGGGGAACACCCTAACCTCGAGAAATCTCCCCCTCAGCTCAGTGGGGATTTCTTCTTCTGACATTTTTGAAGAAGAGCCAGAAACAAAAATTTTTAGGTCATAATTGTCATAGATTCTTCTCAGCCATTTGCCCCAATCAGGAATATTATGAATTTCATCAAGGAATAGATATTTAATCTTTTTGTTAAATATTTCATTTGCTGTTGGAAGAACATTGCTCAAAAATTCCGTTTTCAGAGGAATCCTTTCATCTTCAAAATTCATATAAATCACCTCCTCCCTAGAATATTGCTTGAGTAGCTTTCTTATTAAAGCGTATAAAAGATAAGTTTTACCAACCCTTCTAAATCCATTTAAGACAATTATTTTATTTATTTTCATCTTAAGATATTCCTCAAGATTTGTCTCCCTGTCAATAATCTCAGGGATTTCCTTTTCTTTCCACTCAACAAGCAACCTTTTAATTATATCCTTCATGGTACGATTTTAGTATACTTTCGTACTATTTAAATCTTTCCCCTTTCAGTATTAGCTTAGCTAAGTAGATACCCCTTTCAGCCTTATAACCTGCGCAGGTATAACTGCCATTATACTTCACAAATCTTTCGCATGTGTCAAAAACATATTTAAGCTTCGTAAAAGTTGTCAGTATATGAAAAAGAGAGTTATTTTCTATCTCGCAATAATGTCTTTAGTAGTTATTTTATTAATTTTATTATTGCCAGCTTTCTGGTCTTTTACAGCAAGGATAATCAACCCAATCCCAAATAATGCCCCCTTTCCAAACAACGCAAAATGCATTGACTCTGACGGCGGCACTTTCTCTGAAATTGCAGGGAATGTAAGCGTAAGAAAAGCAATGCAATGGGGATTGGGCAACAAGAAGTATAATGTCTATTATGATTATTGCATTAATTCCACAACTCTCCTGGAGAATTACTGCGACAAAAGCGCAAGAAAATCTGTAAGAATAAAGTGTGAGAATGGGTGCAAGAGGGGCGCCTGCATTAATATTCTCGGAACAATTAAAAAACTCGCCCCCGTACAAGAAATGTATAATTACTATCCTACCGCTGAACTTAAGGTTATTTACACTTTTAATTCAAGTGCTTCTGATGAGGTGCGAAATCAAGTTATATCAGAATGCCCTGATATGAATATAAGCAAAGAGTATTTGGCAATTGGATTTTTTGACAGTAATTCAAGCGATAAAGAGAATTACCTATCTTTTTTTTGGGTAGACGCGCATAACATATCCCAGATCTACTGCAAAATATATGGATTTTATTCATATTTGTCTGCATGTAAAATTAATCAAGGAGAATTATGCGATAATAAACAATTTTGGTGTGGCAACAATAGCATCATTCTCCGTGACCAAGACATCAGAAGTCGCTACTTTTTTACTTGCTGTTCAGGAGGATGTAAGAGCGCAAATGATTATAACTGTTCTAATATTATGAACAGTTTAATGTACAACGGTAACCCTAATCATAAAGTGGATATTGTGCTCTTTTCAGCAAATTATTTGAATAGAACTATTTGGCTCGAAGATGCGATGAACTTTAGCGATATTGCATCTTCAAACCATGGTTTATTTTATTACGAACCTATAAAATCAAACAAAGAAGCGTTCAATGTGTGGTATGCTGATTTTATTCCGGAAATTAAATCCTCCGGATTCGGGGCCGAAGGAGATTTTTCATTAAATGAAGATGCTTTTAAAATTGTTCAGCTTATATCGCGGCGATGTATTGGCGAGTATGATGTTGCTTCTATTATTGTGAATAATGAAAACACTGGAGTTTCAGTACACGGGGGGAATGCAGGCCCTGAATTATTCTCTATTGAGAGGTTTACCAGAAATCCCGAGGGAAACCTCGTATTGAATAAAGTTGCATTTACACACGAATTTGGGCATTCATTTGCAAATCTAGGCGATGAATACGAGAATGGCATGAGCATTAGCGATTACTCCGGGCGCCCCAATATCGACGTCGAGGGATGCCCAAAATGGTGTTCTGGGGTTTTAAACACGAGTGCAAAATGCTATGCTAAATATATTAAATTTAAGAGCTGTTTGTATAATTTAACAGAAAATTTAACAAAACCAGATGCATATTATGAGCAGTACAATCTTCTTTTTCCATTAAGTCCTTGCCCGTACCCCAGTGATGCCGTTGATTGTAATCTTGGGATCAATTGCAAGACAGAAACCGGATGTTACTGGAATGCGAAGAGTTTAATTAATTTTCGTTCATCAAAAGATAGTCTTATGAGGCATGGTAAAATTGATGAATTTAATTTAATAAGCCGAAAAGCCATTCTGAATAAAACAAAAGAAATAAGCGGGGGCAGCTTTAATTTTTATTAACGGGTAAAAATGGTGCCCTTTTATTTGTTAGAGTACTTGGAATAATACCAAACAACAAAGAACCTCTGTTATTTTTATAGAGAATTCTGTTGATTGGACAACAAAAAACAGAATTGTCTTATTCGAGAATTCTGAACAAAATATGCTCTAATCATCAGAATTATCGATATCTCCAGATAAATTAATAGTAATAATATTCTTTCCAAACTGATAAAAATAATAATGGCTTCTTTTACAAGGCATGTGGCAACAATTAGAAACATAACCAGATTTATTCTGATTTAAATACACTTTCCATCTTCGCAATTACATTCATAATCTCCAAAAGTTATTCTACCATTAGCACAAGCATATTCTTTTATATGGTTTCCTTTAGACAATTGGTTAGAAGGGTCATCATTATAACAATAATCTTCAACTTCGTGATATCCTTCTTTGAGAAATGTTCCTTTATAGAATAATCCCGTATTTCCGCCCCCTAATCCCTTTGTTACGGATTTGTTATAAATATCAAAACCATTATCATTTTCTATACACTTGTCCTGCGGGAGAATAGTAGATTCTATTGTTTTAATACCCCCGCACCCATGAATTCTAAATTCTTTGTTATTTTCTCTTAAATATAATCTCTTTCTGCCTGTGTCCATAATTGGAGAATGTTCTCCGTCCTGGCACATTCCAGCAATACATCCGCCCTCGCTGATTATTTGAATTTTATTATATCCAAATGGTCTGCCTTTGATATATTTTTCAATTGTGAAATCAGAATAAGTATAAATAAAGTTATGTTCAATATTCCACTTACTTTCTACTTTTTCAATTGCTCCTTCGATAATATAATCTGAGGTATTCTCAACAAACAAAGGGTCTAGGCACTCAGCAACAAGCATAGCCTGACCTCCCGATTGCCTTACAATTACACGACCCTCAGATGATGGAATGTCTGTAAAATTTAAGAATAGAATAATGCTTAAACCCACAATTATTACTAAAGTGACAATTACCCAAAAGAGAGTATTTTTGTTGGTCATATTATATTCTTAAATTTGTTTACATTTAAATAGCTATTGATAACTTCAATTAAAATTGAAGTTAAAATAAATTGGCTTAAAATTGCAATCAAAATACATCTTATTTAATCTCCTTCTTCTCCCCAATCCTCCTAAGTGAATTTCACACCATCTTTTAAGAAAGCAGCCATTTCCAAAGCGGCACGAACTTTATTTTTTTGCCTTCAAATTTTTCTTCACTTTCTTTATTTTCATTAATAACAATTAAATTATTACACTTTAATTCTTTGCTTGCTTTTAACAAAGATTTCATTTCACGCTCCTTAGTTTCTGTATTTTCAAGGCTATAGCAGACCTGTATTAATTGCCTGACTTTCATTTTTTCTTTAACAACAAAATCACATTCTTCTTTTGTATCATTCATCCAGTAGAAAATATTTTCTTTTCCAAATTCTTTTATGAGCGCGTTGGCAACAATATTTTGGTATAGCCAACCAGAGTCAATGCTAAACTTAAAGCTCATTAAATTTCTCAATCCATTGTCTATACAATAAACAACAGCCCTTGTTTTCTCTTGTTCTTTTACAGAATAAGAGAACTTTTTAATAAAAAAAGCCAGATAAGCTTCTTGCAAATAATAAGAGTATCTCTCCACACTATCCAAGCTCAAGCCAAATGTCTTAGCTAAATTATTAAAAGAAACCCTTCTTCCGATATTAGTAAGGTAAAATTTAGCTAGAGCCTTAACTTTTAAAACATTTTCTATTTTGTAATTTTCAACAACATCCTTGTTTATAATATCCTCAAAATAAGTTTGAAGTATCTCTTTTTTTGATTCTTTTAAAGCCACCAGTGGAAACCCCCCGTATTCTAAATATTGCTCAAACAAAGATTTAATTTTATATTTTTGAGCCAATGCATCAAGTTCGTTTTTTGCTTCTACGCTATTAAAAAAAAGGAATTCTTTAAAATCCAAAGGAAAAACTTCAATGTCAAGATGCCTTCCAGTCAAAACACTAGCCAAATTTCCAGAAAGAAGTTTGGCATTTGAACCAGAAACAAAAATCCTTGCTTTTCTCAATTCATGCATTGTTCTTGCAAAACGCTCCCAATCTTTAATCTTCTGCACTTCATCTAAAAAAATAAAAGGCATCGGACCAGGTTTAAGGCGTTCTAAATAAATTTCATAAATTTGGTCCAACAAATTTAGGTCAAATTCTCTAAACCGCAAATCCTCAAAATTGACGTACAAAATATTGTTTGGCTTAACCCCTTTTTCTATCAAATATTTTATGTATTGGCGCATAATTGTAGACTTTCCGCTTCTTCTTATGCCCATTATGGCAACAACCTGCTCAGTTTCAGACAGCCTCTGCAGCTCTTTCGCATACTCTGCTCTATTTATGCCTGTTTCCTGCTCTCTCTTCCAAAAATTCCATTCTTCCAATATCTCAAGTATTTCTGCCTTTTCCATGTGTTTTTTAATTATTTATTCTTTATAAATCTATCGGTCATATTCTAAGATTTTAACCGATACAAATAAGCATATTCTAATCTTCTTTCCCCATAATACGATAAATTACAAAGTAGTAACAAAGCGAAGAGTTTAAGAATCCAAAACATGTTCAAATATTTATGGCAGACGAACAATTAACTTTTTTGAAAGAATTTCCAAGAGGAATTTATAGAACCTACTTTTTTGCAAATTTAGAAGATGGGAGATTACCAGAAAGCGAGGAAGTTGAATTTAAGAGACATTTAACATACCTATTAAGCAAAGAAAGAGAAAGTATTATTCAAACCCCAGATGAATTCTTTCAATTATGGTTAAATGGGCGCAGCGATAGAAACCCTGCTTTTCCGCACAAAACAGAATGCGGGGGATTTGAATTGCAAGAACCAAGAGTTAGAATTGAAAAGCTCGGGGAAGGAAGAACTTTTGGAAAAATTGAAGGGTTAGTAATTGCTTCAGATTTTGGTTATACAGGAGATTTTAGTGACCATTTTGTCTTTGCTGTAAATGATATTTTTTTGCAGAAAGTTTTAACTTATCATGACAAACATGGAAAAGAAACAAAGGCAAACCCAAGAGGGGTTAAACAATTAACTCAAAATCCCATTTACAGATTTGCAACCAAACCAGAAAAATATCCTTTTGAATCATTAAATTCTGCAAAATCTGCTCCTTATACCTGGACGCTAGTTGGTGTAACGCCCGCAGAAGTTTATGACTCCCTAAAAAAAATAGGCTTTGTCTGGCCAGCTGATTTCAAATAATATGAGTTTTTCAGAGGATGTGCTTTTAACCCCCTCCTCTCTTCCCCCCAATCACTTTCAAATGCAACTCATGCATCCTCTTCAAAAAAGCAGCTCTATCTTCCATCTTTATTAAATCACTTCTACCTTGCATCATTAAATTTAAACCAAAAGGCGAAACAAGCGGCGTTGTAATTTTCGTTATTTTCACTTTCCCCTCTTCAATCCATTTTAAAACCTGCTCTGCATTTTTAATATCCATTAAATCCTCCAGCACTTCACGTCTCGCTTCCCGCAAAATAGGAAATTCATTGCTTATTTTCTTAGCAGCTATGAAAAGAAACCCTGAATGCACTTGCTGTTTTCCAACACTTTTTTCTCTCCCCTTATACTTCCGAAGAATCATAAGCGCTCTAGAAGCGCAATGCCGAAAACGCCTGCGCAAGACCTCTGTTTTTTCAATAGCTTCCTTTAGAATTTCTCTCAAATTGTCGCTTCTAACAGCCCTGATTATTTTATCCTCATTCAGTTCTTGTCCAGCTATAAAAAATCCATTGTCATTAATTCCCATTTCGACATCTCGTGAATAAAATCGCGCAGCAGCAAAAGCATAAGCACGAGCAAGAGCATCATTTACCCTTCTCCCATAAAGAGAATGAAAAATCAAATATTCTTTGTCTTCTCTAAACTTCTCAACAACCAGCGTTTTTTCATCAGGCACACAAGAAAATTTCTCCTGCTCTTCAAAATAATTATAAATTTCTTCAGCAATATGCTCTTTGCAATACAAAAACTCTTTAATAAATCCAATTCCTTTTTCTTTGTCTTCAAGCCTTTCTTTAACCAGCTTCCTAAACCTTCCAATCGAGAGTGCAACCTCAAAATTTAAAGGCAACATCTCGCTAAACCAAGAAGGAATTGTCGGGTTTCTAGAAATGTTTGCTCGAACATAAGCTTTCATGCCTCGAGAATACAAATACTGATATTTCTGTCCACCCAAAACAAAAACATCTCCTCTCTTCATTCTCTCCAGAAAAGATTCATCTATTTTTCCTACGATCTTGCCATTTTCCTCACCAGACCCAACAACAACATTGATAAAACCTTCTTCGGGGATAGTGCCAATGTTAGTCATATAAATAACTCTCGCCAGCTTTCCTTTCTTCCCTATTTGCTGCGTTTTTTCATCATACCAAATCTTAGCATAAACATTTCTATGTTCTAAAGCATAATCTCCTGCGAGATAACTTACAATATCAAAAAAGTCTTCTTTGGTCAAATTTTTATAACAATAGCTCTTTCTGACTACAGAAAGCATTTCTTCAACATCCCAAACTTTGCTAATCGCCATGCCGAACATCTGTTGAGCCAAAACATCTAAACAATTTTTCGGAATTTCCGCTCTATCAATCTTTCCTTCAATCATTTCTTTCATCAAAATCCCACATTCAACTAAGTCATCCCTATCAAGTACAATAAACTCCCCTCTTGGATTCTCGTGAAGTCTGTGCCCTGCTCTCCCGCAATTATGCACTATAGCATTCCCAACAACGAAATTGTTGGGTTTATCTCCTAAAGTTAAATTATAAACTCTTTTATTTCCGCCAGAATTTATGCTTATTACCTTCCTAAAATCAATAAATTTGTTATACCCTTCTTTGATAGACAGATACGGGGCAAAATTTTTTGTTAATTCTTTGCCCTTAATAGCTTTTTCCCCATATCCACAAACGTTTTCAAAAAATTTTCTTAAATCTTCTCTTCTATTAATTCCAATACAATAAAGATAACCTTCACTGACTTTCTCTATCAATTTAGAAGGTTTCATTTTATCTTTTCTTATTTTATTGTTTATTCCCAACCTAGAAATTAAATTGTGCAAACCCAAAGCAAAATTTCTGCTAGCACTAAATAATCTTATCATTCCATTAGTCTCTTTTTTATTAAGACTCAAATTTCCGTCGCCTTCGAAAATTCCCTCCAGATAAGCATAAATCAATTCATTTGGCAATGAGTAGACTTTTTCTCCGACAGTTATTTCAAAACTTTTCCTTTTGCATGGAATTCCTAATCCCATAAACAAATAAGCCATAAAATTAGAGCCAAATTCCAAATAATTTATTCCTTTTTCAAAGGCAACATAAGGCTTAATCTCATATTTCTTAACTATCTCTTTTACTTTGTTTATCATCACATTTGATTTGTTTCCAATTTTTATCTTATAATATTTAGCAGTACTTCCTGCCTTGCTTTTTACAATGCACCCATCAGTTGCAACAATTCCTGCAAGCCACATAAGCTCGTTGGTTAATTTCAAGGGCCACTTTGGCCATTCTGTCCCTTTTGTTTTTAACTCCATCAAATAAGGAAGGTATTTTTCTTTTTCAACAGCGCAAATCTCGCAAGCTCTCAAAAAATAATCCAGTCGTACGCTTTTTTTCCTTCCTTTCAGTCTCCTCGTGTCTATTAGCCGAGAGTAATCAAACCCAAATCTATTTACAAATTCTTTTACCCCGAACTTGTTTTTTTCCAGGTATTTATCAATAATTCTCTGAAAAAAATTATCTTTATTAACTACGAATATTTTTTCTTTTGGCAGCAATTCATATAAATATGGTTCTTTTTTATCAAACTCAATGTTATTACGTATTTCAGCTATCAGGTCCCCAGGCTGTATTTGTTTAGCATTTTTCCATCCTTTGTCAGTTAAAAGAGGATGCTCTTTAGTACACTCTATATCCTCACCACATTCAAGTTCAATCTTTAATAATTCTCCTCGCCCATTATCGTGCCATTTTTTAATACTATTTTTAATAAATCCCTTATTCTTGTCATAGGAAATAACTTTAATATCTAGTCTATTTTCCACAATTTCACCCAGCCCCCTATACAGACCATCCCCACACAATATTCTGGCTTCATAAGGCAGGCAACGCTGCAAAGCTCTTGAAACACTTTTCGGCGACCTCAGCATTATAACAATGTCTATGCTGCCTATATCAATTCCAAGCTCTAAAGAAGTTGAGCTAACAACGACCTTTAATTCCCCGCGGCGCAGTTTATCTTCTATCTCAAATCTTCTCTCCTTGCTCATAGAAGAATGATGCGCTCCAATAAGACCTTCATACTTTCCAGGAAAATGTAAGTCAAGATAATGAATAATTCTTTCGGTAGCAGCTCGCGTATTCGTAAATATTAAGGTTGTCTTATGTTCTTCAATTAATTTGTCAAGCAGATGATAAAGTCTTGTTTGATTTTCTTGATTTTCAGCTTCGAGTATGTTCTCTCCCGGGAAATCCAGCCCGATTTCGATTTTTTTGTTTAACCTCACGTCTGCAATAAGACAGTTTCTTTCTGCCCCAACCAAAAAATGCGCAATCTCTTCAAGTGGCGAAATGGTCGCGGAGAGTCCAATTCTAACAGGCTCGATTTTACTAAAAGCACAGAGTCTTTCAAGTGTCAGCGACAAATAAACCCCTCGCTTGTTAGTCATTGCGTGTATTTCATCTACAATAATGAACTCAAGCGCCCTTAAGCTTTCAACAAACTTTGAAGTTGTCAGCACAATCGCTAAGCTCTCAGGAGTTGTAACATAAATATGAGAAACCTTTTTCGCTTGCTTAGCTCTCTCTTTTATTTCAGTGTCTCCAGTCCTCAGCCCAACTCTTATCTCCTGCATTTTTAAGTCTTTTTTCTCTGCAAGTTCTTTAATCTCTTTTAAAGGCTGAATCAGATTAACAAAAACATCATTAGAAAGCGCCTTAAGAGGCGAAACATAAACAGCATACGTTTTATTTTCAAGCTCGTTTTTTAATGCTAATTCTATTAAATAATTTAAAATTCCAAGAAAAGCAGTTAATGTTTTTGTCCCCCCAGTTGGTGCGCTGACGAGTATGTTTCTCCTATCAAAGATGTTCTTCACTCCATAAAGCTGCGTCAAGCTAAAATCTTTAAATTTAGAAAAAAACCAGTCTCTGACTAAAGGGTTAAGAGTCTCTTTTATTTCTTCTTCTTTGCTGGGTCTTTCAATAAATTCAATTTTGTTCATTTTGTTTTACTCTAAAAAACAAGAAAATTAAGTTATTAATCTTCTCTTTGCTGTTATTTAAGTTTTATGAAAGATCTTTGATTAGCCATATAAACAAACCTGCTGCAAGGCCGCCCATAACGCATTTCAAAGCAAGAGTGTTGTCATCTTGCCTTTCATTAGAGTAATATTGGTCTATCCTCGCAGCTTGTTTTCTTCTCTGTTCTGGATTTTGTTCTAATTTTCTTATTTCTAATTTTTCTCGAGGAGGTAGAATTTCATAATAAGTATGTCTCCCGCATAAAACAGCGGCGCCCAGCACGAGTCCTGCCACTGCACCCAACAACCCATAATATAAAACTTCTCCAATATGCCTTTCTTTTACCTTGGCCACGCTTCAAATTTGAGAAAAGCCAGTTATAAATCTTTTCTTAGCATAATCCAGAGCTTTTTATTGAAATTAGATATTAAGTTACAAGACAGATTTCTTTAAAAACCATGTTTTATTCTTTTTCTTATGTCAGGCATATTCGGAATCGTTTCAAATGAGAACTGTGTTCTTGATTTATTCTACGGGACGTTTTATTTACAGCATAGAGCTCAGGATTATTGCGGTTTAGCCTTATGTCATAACGGTGAATTAAAGAACTGCACCCACAAAGGATTAGTGCGTCAACAATTCTCGAAAGAGAAATTAAAAGAAATGTGCGGGACAACAGGTATAGGATGCGTGGCTTCAGAGAGGCAGCCTGTTTCCGAACTTTCAGTAGCTGGCGGGATGATTCTTTGTTTTGATGGAAATATTTCAAATTATCTAGAACTAAAAGAGTCTCTTTTAAGAAGAGGCATTAGTTTTTCTGGCTATCTTTCACCTGAAGAGGTTTCTGACACTGTTCTTATATCTAAGATAATCGCAAAAGAGGCGAATTTTGAAAAAGGAATCAAAAGAATGGTAGAATTAATTAAAGGAGATTTTGCGATTATTGCACTAACAAAAGAAGGCATTTACGCTGCTCGAGGATGGGGTAGAAAGCCGCTGATTCTTGGAAAAAAAGGAGAGTGTCATGCTGTTTCTTCAGAAAGCGTTTCTTTTGTGAATTTAGGTTTCGGAATTTTAAGAGATGTTTCTCCGGGAGAAATCGTCTTAATCGATAAAACAGGGGTGCGCAGTATCGCGCAGTTAGATCTACAACCCTCTAAATATTGTACATTTGAGTGGGTCTATACTTCTAATCCTTCTTCTGTTATAGAAGGAACGAATGTTGCTTCAGCTAGAATAAAAATAGGCTCTGCGCTTGCTGAAAAATATCCTGCTGAAGTAGACCTTGTTTCACCAATACCTAATTCGGGCAGATGGCATTCCATAGGTTATGCAAAAAAATCAGGTTTGCCACACATAGAAGTTTTTTTGCGATACGATTATTCTGACAGAAGTTATACCCCAAAAGATCAAGAAGCGAGAAACGAAGAAGCAAAAACAAAATTAATTCCTTTAAAAGAGATGATAAATGGAAAAAAAATCATTATTGTTGATGACAGCATTGTACGGGGAACACAGATGTTGAACAGAGTTGAGACTTTAAAAGAACTCGGGGCAAAGGAGGTGCATGCAAGAATTGCTTGCCCCCCTCTAATGGCTGCTTGTAAGTATGGAAAGACAACTAAAAAAGACGACGATTGTATTGCAAGAAGAATGTTGCTAGCTGAAATAAAAAGAAAGCTAAAATTAGATAGTTTAGAATACGCTTCTGAGGATGATTTAGAAAGAGCAATCGGAATCCCTAAAGAAAAATTATGCTTAGAATGCTGGCAAAGAAGTTAAAAAGAGAGGTAATAAAGCACAGAAGGGAAAATTAGTGCGCCCATCATATTAATTCTTCTAGAACCTGAAAGAACACAGTAAATTCCAAGAAATGTTGAAGTAATCAGCACTATTAAACCGAAAGTGTTTGTAAAGATCGTATTCAGGGCAATAAGAAGGAAAATAATTCCAATATTCAGCTTGAAATAACTTATTTTATTAATATTTTCAGCAAAGAATCTTGAAGCTTTAACACCTATTATAAATGCGAAGATGCCTGCAAAAAATATAGAAGTTAAAACAATCAGCATGTGTTGCATAGAAAAGTTTCTTAGAATTTCTTGAACTGCTGCTGCGCTGCCTGTTCTGGATTTATTTATTGCAAACAGCGTAACAAAGCTTAGGCCCATAACAACTGTGCTGACTGCTCCAACAAGGAGAAGAAACTTTCTGTTAGTCTGTTTTGTTATCTCAGAACCGATTACTGCTGCGTGGCCTGAACCGATGCCTGGAAGAAACGAACACAAGGGCGCCGCCACAGAAGCTGTAGCAATTGACGAGAATAGCTCTTTTTTTAGCGGAAAAAAAGAACTTATTTTTGGTATTTTTTGTTTTCCTATTTTTGTTTTTGATTTTGCAGTTATTAGTAGAGTAGATAAGCCAAAAAGACCTGTAAGGAGGGGCATTAGAGGTTCTTTGATTGGAAGGTTAAAAGTCGCGAAACCTAAGAAGCCGGAGAGTATAAAGACGATTAGTGCTGAAAAAATCCTTTTTTCACTTAAAACCAGATATGCAGATACAAATACTAAAATAAAAGGAATTATCGTTCTTATTAATGAATAAAACTGAGGCAAAAAATAGATAAATATCGGACAAACTACGAGAATTATCGGAATTGCTGCCAGAGACCCTATAAGAGTCAGGACACATGCTTCGTATCCGCAGCCCTCTTTCAGCAATTGGTGGCCCGGAAGAATTGAAAGGAAAGTATCTTCTTCAGGAGCGCCAAGAAAAATCGATGGAATAAAGTCTATAAAAGTATGCGTTATTGACATTGCGACGATAAAAATCACTAAACTTACAGGACTAAAATATTTGGTGAGAAGCGCAAGAGACCCAGTAATTATTGCAACAACTAAGTTTATATGAATGCCTGGAAACAGGCCTGTAAACGTGCCTGCAGTCACACCGAGCAATAAAGCAATCAAAATCTCTATTATCATTTTCTGATAATGCTTTGTTGCTTTATAGGTTTATCGTCGGTAAAACCCTACTTCTTATCATTTATTTTCTGGCTCTCAAACAAACGCTTTGCGTTCTCTGAACCTTGAAATTTGGCTTAAAACCGCTAAAACTGGCATATCCAGAGCGGTCTTTTCCCAAACACTCAATTACTATCTTTAGGATGCTGTTCTTTATATAATTTTCCGTCGCTATATGCATTCCCGCACTATTTTCCTTTGGATTTAGTGCTTCTGGGTGTATTTTTGTAGTGTTTTTCAATTCTTTTATAGACTAATTTCCATAATTTCTCCTTTTTTTCTATATTCTTTTTGGCATTTCTTTGCTATGAAATTCATATTTTTGAGACATTAAACTAATTAAAAATTCTAATAACTTTAGATAGACTCTTTTGATTTCATTTTCAAAATCAACATTCTCTATCTCCAAACGACATATTTCATTAACCCTCAAACCACACTGCAAAGCCATAAAACAAGCAATCGCATCTTTGGGTCTGTCTATCACTTCAAATATCTTAACCAGTTGGCTTTTTGTGAAATATCTCGGTAGTTTTCCTTTCTTTTTGCCCCAAGTTATTATTCTTTGAGTGTCAATATGGTCATTATCATAAGCCCACAAGTATAATCTTTGAAATCTTTCTCTGAAGAAGGAGGCATTATACCCTTTGCTATTAGAGTTTCATATATCTCTTTGTAAGACATTCTCTTTTCTTTCAACATTCCATTTATTTCTTGAAGTATTTTTTCAGTTTGTCCCATTTTAGTCTTTCCAATCTAACTTTTGAATTGAATTTCTTATTTCCTCCATCATCAAAAGCCCGATATTGCTTTGTTTTACATTTCTTCTATCTGCAGAGATTTTCATCGCTTGTTTCTGGCCAATCTGCCCTTTAGCCAGTCTTTCTCTTACATCTTGGGGCAATCTTGTTGCTATGAACCATCTATAAGTTGTGGGAGGGTTTAATTTGCTTTTTAGAAGGTATTCGTAGACAATTCTTTCATTTGCGGTCAATTCTCTTTTCCTTTGCTTGTTCTCTGGAACATTCCTTCTGCCATAATGCAGTTTGCCTTCGTAATATGCTCTGCATCTACTTAAAATGCCTATCAACTCATCACTCTTGATTTCGGGGATTATCTCTTTGAGGTGCTGTTTTATCTCATTTACCTTATCAAAGATGCTTCTTTTTCTTCCATTTTCCCGTATTCTGTAGTTTCCTATTCTGTCATATGACATTTCCGTCTCCTAACTACGAAATCAGCCCTTAAATTCGTTGTAATGCTGTTTGTAGTTAATTTGTAATGTTTTTTGTCAGAATACGCAAATGCTCATCTTTTTTAGTTTGAAAAGCCTGTGATACAACAACAAATAATCCCTACAAGCAGTCCAAAAAGTAATTCCAATAACATAAATTAGATAACATTTTAGAATTTAAGTGTATTTTGATTATAGTTATTGCTTTTTAAATAGTGCAGAGTAACTCATTGTAAGTAATTCTTTAAATAAAGGAATTTTAGATATAAAATTTATTTTTACTTCCCTATGTGGTAAGCTTATGAAATAAAATTCTCTTAATTTTTTTAATTTCTGTGCTTCAATTATCTTTTTAAATTTGTTCACACTTAATTTGTTAAGTAGTTGAAATTGTCTAAAAAGAGATGCCGGTTTATCTTTAATTATTAATTTAGAATTTAAAACAATTTTTTTAGTCCAAGATAATGGCAACCATTGGAATGGTAAAAATCCTCTTGGAAATCCTAACATATACAAATGATGCCCTGTTGGATAAGCCCAATAAGGAGAGAATTCTATAAAAATTAAACCCCCCTTCTTACAGACTCTTTTAGCTTCTTTAACTGCTTTAAAAGGATTTTTTACATGCTCCAAAATATCCCATAAATAAACAATATCAAAAGTTTCATCTTTAAATGGCAAGGCTTCTGCAAAAAACAAGGAAATATTTGCATTTGGAGCAAATTTTTTTGCAGTTTTAACAAATTCTTTACTTATTTCTCCCCCCCAAACTTTTGCTTTTTTTTCTGAAAGATAATAAGAAAGAGGAGCTTCAGCGCCGCAACCAACATCTAAAACTTTCTTACCTTTCACGTTAAATAACTCTGGGAATCTTTTTTCTATTCTTTTTACTCTTTCAACTCTCCACTTAAAATATGCTCTTTGATTTTGGAATATTTCTTTCATTTGTCAAGATGTCCTTGATTTTGGATTTTGCTCCTCTATATCAAAACAAGCGATTTTATGTTTATAATTGTTATGATTTTGTGATATTGTCAACTTATTATGAGATAGATTTAAATAGTATGTTTTCCTCCTGATTTTTAGGAGGTGAAAACATATGAAATGTCCTAAATGCAAATCTAATGGTGTTGTTAAAAGAGGTAAAAATCATAACAAATCTGGAATAAAACAAATTTACTTATGTAAAAATTGCAATAATAATTTTGTAGAACCTGATGGTTTTGAAGGAATGAGATACAACAAAAAAGATATTGTTAGAGCAATTCATTTGCATAATGAGGGGTTATCTTTATTTCAAGTAAAAGACCATCTCTGGCAGCATGATGGTGTTAAGATTAGTAGAGAAGCAATTCGAGAATGGTGCAACAAATATTTTATTTTTTTAAAATCCAATAAATGAAAATGTTGCCACAAAAGGTGAAGCTCCCCATGGCAAGACCATAGGGCATCTTAGACGATGAAATCGAACAGCTTAAGCTGTTCTCCTTTTCTTCCTTGCTTTTTTATATATTCTCTTATTATCTCAGCATTTACCCCTTCTCCGACTGTTCCAACATAATCACCATCACTCCAAAATTCTCCACCCCATAATTCTTCTTTTAAATCGGGATGGACTTTAAACAATTGAATTGTAGTCACACTTTTTACAACTCGAAAGAGTTGCGAAGGAGAATATTTAGGGAGAGATTTAAGCATAAAATGCACATGGTCTTCATCAAACCCAATCGTCTCAAATTTCATCGAATACCTCTCTTCCATACCATTACACACTGCTTTAAAAGTTTCTACATACTTTTCTGCTAAAAACAAATCTTTTCTATATTTAACACAAAAAACAAAATGATATTTTAGCTTGAAAACTTTATGAGCTGATTTTTCTAATTCATCCATAGAAAAACAAACTTATTTTAGGTTTAATACTTATTGGAAGTTTTCATCCCCAAGGCAAGACCTTGGGGTATTCTAATAAATAAAAGGGGGAGTTCATTATGATGAAAAATATGTTAAAGTTTCTGGAGAGGATAATTACGATTTGAATGCTATCGATAGTAAAACAAAATTTGTTTTAGCTCATTCTTTCGTCGAGAAAAGAACAAAAAGAAAGTGCTATGAATTTCTAAAACAAATTAAAGATACCTGCTACGAACAGATGTTGGATATTTACAAAAAAGAAAAACATAAGAAAGTCAAGAACAGAAAACTGATTGAGTTCACTTGTGATAAATTTGCAAATTACAAATCTGCTTTCAGCAAATTATTTTCAAGAGTTTGCAAACTCCATTTTGGTGTGCCAATTGCTTGCAAGAAATATAATCTTGAACACAATAATAACCCAATCGAAAGATACAATGGAAAAACAAAAGACAGAATAAAAAATATTCGTGGAGGTTTTGGAAGTTTTGATGGAGCCAAAGTTTTTCTGGATTTGAAAAGAGTGATCCATAACTTTGTAAACTCACATCAAGAACTGAAAGGAAAAACACCGGCAGAGATGGCGGGGATAATTATTCCTTTGAAAAGAAATAAATTATTGGGATTGATTAAATTTGTCCGAGACAATTATATCATAGTATCTTAACAATATCCGTTTTTGTAATATAAATTGCTTTTTTGAGAAATTTATTTTGATTTTGCGTCTGCTTTGCCTGTAAACGTGCCTGCGAGAGTTCCTGCGAGAAGCGCGAGAATAAGCTCAATTAACATAAAAGTTGAAAGAATAATATGTATTTAAGAGCTCCATCAAGGCTGAAGTTATAATTAGATAAGCGCAATTTTTTGGATGTTAAGCAAAAGGTAATGTTATAATTTTTATGCTATGCTCAAAAAATTAAGACCTGAATTTGTTTATAGAAGACAAAACTTAAAATGATAAGGTTTATATAGATATCATATTTCCAATAAATATTGGAATTGTAATATGAATAAGATAGATACAATATTAAGAGAAGCTAGGGGTAAAATCCTCACAAGAGCAGATTTAGATAGCTTGGCTAATAAGTATAAAATTGATAAATTTAAGCTTAGAAAGCTACTGCTAAACGGAGGATATCTTGTAACGATATTTAGAGGAGTTTATTATTTGAAGGGATATGAGGAAAAGAAGCTCAATACTTTAAAATATTCTGCTTATGAACTTCTTTCTCTAGGATTAGAGAAAAAGAAGGTTAAATGGTATTTTGGGTTAAATACTGCTTTGAAGTTTTTAGGGGAGACGCATGAAGTTTTTCCAATTAACATTGTTATTAACGACACGTTTAATAGAGTAAAGCCAATGAAAATAGCTGGTTCGAGTTTCTTTTTTATAAAATTAAACTCTAACTTGTTTTTCGATATAAAGAAAGAAAAAACCGAGAACAGGATTTTTCTTTATTACAGCAAGATAGAAAAGAGTCTTTTGGATATGCTTTATTTAAAGAAGAATGTGAGCTTAAATGAATATAAATTTAATAAGTCAATTCTTCTAAAGGAATCAACTAAATATCCAAGAATAATAAAAAAGAGGATTGAAGAGGAACTATAATGGAAATTGATAAAGAGAAATTTAAGGCATTTCTGAATTCTATTAAAGACAAAACAAATATAACTGCAATGGAACTTATCGAAAAAGATTTTTACTTGAATGTACTTCTATCAAAGTTAAATATTAAAGATTATGCATTCAAAGGAGGAACCTGCCTTGCTAAGGCGTATCTTGATTATTTTAGATTTTCAGAAGATATCGATTTAACCTTTATTGATCAAAAGCTATGGGGCGGAAAATCAACAAATAACATAAAGAAGATTTGCAAAGATAAAATCGATATTTTTGGAGAGCAACTTGAGAAAATCGGTTTTGACTTTAAATTAGATAAAGCGGATAAAAAATATGTTGAACTCGGAGGGAATAATAAACTTGTGACTTTCAAGGTTTATTATGATTCAGTATTAACGAGAAAGTCTTCTTTTATAAAAATTCAGATAAATTATTTAGAAAAGATTGATTTTGATATTCAAACTAAAGAATTGAATCCCCTAATAAAATCTAGTCAATTCTCAAAAGAGGATCAAATCTACTACAAAGAATTTCTTGATTTTTACAAATTACCCGAAATGAAAGTTTATGATGTTAAGGAGATAGTGGTTGAAAAAGTTCGTTCATTATTAACGAGAAAAGCGATTAAATCAAGAGACGCAATTGATCTTTTATTCATTTATAACAAATTCAAAATAAAACCCCAAGATCTATTAAAAGAAACGAAGGAAAAGTTGATGTTTGCAATAAAGAATTATGAAAAATATAAAGACAATCTTGTTTTGACAAAAGATAAGCTTCAAGATTTGGATTTTCAATATTCTGAGGTTAGGTCGTTAGTTATCAGGCCTTTCAATAAAGAAGATTTTGATAAATATGTTAAGGAGCTTAAACCTCGATTGATTGAATTGGCGGAGAGGGTTTAGTTGAAGCACTTAAAGAATATAAGTTAAAAGAAGGCTTAATTCTAACTCTTGACAAGGAAGAAGAGTTTACCTCTGGAGACAAGAAGGTTATTATTAAGCCTATTTGGAAATGGCTCCTTGAGAAAGATTAACAAAATGAAAACATTTGTAATCTCAGATACGCATTTTCATCATAAAAACAAACTTGCCTTCTTTCTCGCTCCAGCAAACCAAATGTGTAGATTTTTTTAATTTCTTAGAATTTTTATTTTAAGTATTTTTAGATAAGACTTATCAGAGAATCTCTCGAGCATCGCAATTGCTGAAATATTTTCATTTAAGTAAGATATTTCTTGGCAACCTGCGCAAATAAGGCGAGTTTTGTTATTTATTATCAGAGTTTTAGAATTCTTGTTGGTGATTTCTTTTGTCACAAAGCCTTCAACTAAAAATTTTTGATTATCCTGAAAGTTGTTCAATTCAGACTTTTCAGAAATTTTCAAAGGCTGAATGGTAAAAATCAGTAATAAAAGAATAAAAATCCCCAGTATAGTTAATAATAAAGAAAGTAATAATAGAGTCTTATTTTCCATAAATGCATAAAGAAAAGCTTAAATTAAACTTTTTGTTTTGATTTGCTGTTTATTTATTTTATAATCTCAAAATTACACAATCCCAATAGGTTTATAAGCCCTTATTTTCTTTCTTTATTCACAGGAGGTTAAAGATGGCGAAACCTAAAATGGAGTTCTACGACGTCAAGACGAAAAGCAAGTTTCAGGCTGAAGAATATAGGGTTGTAGAGAAGGGCGGCAGATTTTTTGCAGTTGCAAAATCCCTTGCAGGACCCCATGAATGCTGGAAAGTGCTCTCAAAAGACGCCGCGGCAAAGTTAAAGTAAAGATAAATTAATCTTTTTTATTATTTTAGAAATTAGAAATTTTTAGTATGCTTGTTTAGAATTATTAATATGGCAGAAAAAAAAGAATCTAGAGATAAGAAGCAGGAATCAACGAATTACAATAAAATTATAGAGCTTGCTTCAAGAAAAAGTATATTTTATCCAACAGCAGAAATCTACCCAAATTCGCCCGCAGGGTTATGGGACTTCGGTCCAATAGGCCAAGCAATAAGAAGAAAGATAGTTAATTTTTGGAGATACGAACTGGTGCAAAAAGAGGGCATGCTTGAAATTCATGGCTCTCAAATCCTCCCCCAACCAGTTTTTGAAGGTTCCGGTCATTTAAAGTCGTTCGCAGACCCGATTGTGCAGTGCACAAAATGCAAAAAATACGAACGAGCTGACAAAATTATTTCAGAAGCGATTGGAAAAAATGTACATGAATCTTCGCCTTTAGATAAATTAGACACACTAATTGTTGAAAATAAAATAAAATGCCCTAAATGCAAAGGAGAATTCAGCAAGGCTTCTAAATTTAACATGATGGTTGAATCTGTTATTGGTAAAGAGGGAGAATTTAAGACTTTTTTGAGGCCAGAAGCTTGCCAGTCAATCTTTTTAAATTTTGCAAGAATGGTTAAGACAATGCGCCTAAAACTGCCGCAGGGAATCGCGCAAATTGGCGGCGCTTTTAGAAATGAAATCTCGCCAAGGCAGAGCATCACGCGCGCAATAGAATTCTCTCAAATGGAAGCAGAGATTTTCTTTGACCCTGAGAAAATTAATGAAATTGAAAACTTTGAAGAGGTTGAAGACTATGAAGTAAATGTTTTAATGCTCGGAAAAGAAAAAACTGAGAAGTTCACAGCCTCAGAGCTCACAAGCAAGAAAATTGTTCCTGGAAGATTGATTGCTTATTTTTTAGCAAGAACACAACAAACCTGGAACAAAATGGGCATTCCTTTGGAAAAGATGCGCTTTAGAGAAGTTGACAAAGATGAAAGAGCATTTTATTCTTTAGCGACATTTGATTTTGAAGTTGAAACTTCTCTTGGATGGCTTGAATTAATCGCCAATAACTACAGAACAGACTATGACCTAAAAGGTCACATGGCTAATTCAAAAACAAATCTTGAATATACAGATCCAGAAACCGGAAAGAAAATAATACCCCATATCTGGGAAATCTCAGCAGGCGTTGATAGAACGTTGTATACTATTTTAGAGCATGCGCTGAAAGAAGGCAAAGAAGGCCTTTATCTTTCTTTAAATCCCAAATTAGCACCCCATGACTGTGCAGTTTTGCCTTTAGTTAATAAAGAAAAAATGCCCGACATTGCTGAAGGTGTTGTTAAAATGTTAAAAAAAGCATGGCTTGACGTTTTTTATGATGATTCTGGTAGCATTGGTAGGCGCTATGCGAGAGCAGATGAAATAGGCATTCCATTTTGCATAACTATCGATGGAGAGACATTCAAGACCGGAACAGTTACATTAAGAGATAGGGATAGCGGAAAGCATGTTCGTGTTGAAATTTCT
>Ga0233423_10000386_pt1 | contig 24326 bp, 24 predicted proteins | sample Watercolumn_Mata_FD_180713 | JGI IMG/M metagenome (GOLD analysis project Ga0233423, IMG submission 180713) | Freshwater microbial communities from Lake Matano, South Sulawesi, Indonesia - Watercolumn_Matano_2014_112_MG | ecosystem: Environmental > Aquatic > Freshwater > Lake | place: Indonesia...
TACCGCCGTCTGGCCGCCACGACGGTTCGCTTGGTGCGCACGTTTAATCCTCCTGGCGTAAGTTGGTCTCGGTCTGCCAGGAAATTATACCACATTTGCGGCCAATGTGCCACTTATGGATTCAGGGATTATTTCCTGGTCGAGAGTGAATACTTGACCAAAGAAGGAGGCAGTGTGGCGTTGGATGCGATCCAGGCCAAACGAATCGTTCCGATGCACTACACCCCCAAGGATCGAAACACGAAAAGCATTCACCAGCAGATCTTGACCAGATTCCCGGATAGCATCCTCTTTCAACAGACGATGGAAACGCGGATCATTCAATAGCGCGGGCCGGCTTATGCCAGCCCACCACCCTGTGTGATGAATGGGCGTGCGGCAGCTAACCCATACCATCAAACACAATTGCCAAGGAGGATCGAAAATGCTTACTCGTTTCCTGCCCATCGTGGCCCTGCTACTCGTTCTGACCTTGCTCGTTGGCTGTGAGACCGCCGGGCCGGCGCCGACCTCTACGCCAATACCACCGCCCAGCGCCACTCCGGCCCCGCCCACCGCCACGCCTGTGCCACCAACAGCGACGGCTGTGCCCCCCACCGCCACCCCGGCACCAACGGCCACGGTCACCCCCTTGCCACCCCTCAGCGGCAGCGGCGGCGGGGTGATCGCCTTTGAGTCCGATCGCGATGGCAACCGCAACCTCTATGTCATGAATGCCGATGGCAGCGATCAGCGGCGATTGACCGTCAACCGCGTCGATGATGCCTGGCCATCTTGGTCGCCTGACGGTCAGTACATTGCCTTCCAGTCCCGGCGTGGTGGCCGCTGGGGACTCTATGTGCTGGCCGTACATGGTGGAGCATGGGCAGATGACAGCCAGGCGCAATCGTTGACCTCCTGCCTTGACTGTTGGGAGCCGGCCTGGTCACCAGATAATACCCAGATTGCCTTCAGCAAGAACCAGGCCAACGGTTCGGATATCTTTCTGAGCAGCCCGGATAGAGCCGAGCAACAAAGACTCACCAGCAACAAGGCCATAGATGGAACACCGGCCTGGTCGCCAAACGGGAAACGAATCGCCTTCATGACCGACCGGGACGACGGCAATTGGGAGATCTACGTGATGAACCGGGACGGCAGCGATCCCCAGCGATTGACCAACCACCTCGCCGACGATTATGCCCCCGCGTGGTCGCCGGACGGCACCCGGATCGCCTTTACATCCAAACGCGACGGCAACTTGGAGGTCTACGTCATGAACTCCGATGGCACCAACCCGCGACGGCTGACCAATAACCCCACCATGGATTGGTGTCCTACCTGGTCGCCTGATGGCACGCGAATTGCGTTCGCCTCCGACCGCAGCGGTCACATGGCGATCTACGTTATGAACTCGGACGGCACCGGCCTGCAACAATTGACCAGGAACGACGCCAACGATGATACCCCATCCTGGCGGCCCTAACACCCACACGAAAGAGGAGTGTCAGAAATGTCTACCCGTTTAATGTCTATTACTGCGCTGTTGAGCGTTATGGTTCTATTGGTAAGTTGCACCGGAGCGGCACCGGTACCAACGCCGGTGTCACCCAGCGCGACTCCGGTCCCACCCGCTGCCACGCCGGCACCAACCCACACCCCCGTGCCACCACCAACCACCACGCCGGCGCGAACCAATACGCCTCTACCGGCACCAACGACCGCGCCAACTCAGGCACCAGCGCTCCCGGCCGGCAGCGGCCTGATCGTCTTCTATTCCGAGCGCGACGGCAATGCCGAAATCTACACCATGAAGCCGGATGGCAGCGACGAGCGACGGCTGACGAACAATAACTCTGACGAATTCACGCCGGCCTGGTCCCCAGACGGCAAGCAGATCGCCTTCATGTCTGACCGCGACGATCCGAACCCGGTCAAGTGCTTCCCCAACTGTACCTGGAAGCTTTACGTCATGAACGCCGACGGCAGCAACTGGCGACGGCTGATGGATCTCCCCGGTCCGGAAGGCCACCCTGATTGGTCGCCGGATGGCAAACAGATCGTCTTCGAAGCAGACAGGAATGGCGACGGCAAGGGTGAAATCTACCTGGTGAGCGCCAGCGGCGGCGCACCCCAGCCATTGACCACCGGCGCTGCCGAAAATCGCGCTGCCGTTTGGTCGCCTGATGGCAAGCGGATCGCCTTCATGTCCGACCGTGACGGCAAGCTCGACATCTTTGTCATGACTGCCGACGGCAGCAACGTGCAAAAGGTTGCAGACACCGGCTTGAACGATTATTTCCCCGCCTGGTCGCCGGATGGCAAGCAGATCGCTTTCTTCGCCGCCAACTGGCCCTCGGTCAAGCAGGACATCTACGTGGTGAACGCCGACGGCAGTGGCTTACGGAAGCTCACCGCTACCCCCGGCGTCGTTGACGAAGACCCTGCCTGGTCGCCGGACGGGAGCAAGATCGTCTTCCAGAGCGACCGCGATGGCAACTTTGAGATTTACATGATGAACCCGGATGGCAGCAACCAACAGCGGATCACCCGCAATACCGGCCAGGATTATTGGCCGGATTGGTGGATGCCGGCTTCGCCGGGGAGCGCGGCGAAATCGAGCGGCAAGATCGCCTTTGTCTCCGACCGCGACGGCAATGGCGAGATCTACGTGATGAACACTGACGGCAGCAACCCCCAGCGGCTGACTCGCGATGCGCAGTGGGATGGCCTGCCCTGCTGGTCCCCAGACGGAACCCGGATCGCCTACTATCACTATCGCAGCGAGACAACGTGGGCCATCTTTGTGATGAACGCCGATGGCAGCGATCCCAGGCAGCTCACCGACTACGTGGCCAAAGACATCGAACCCGTCTGGTCGCCGGATGGGTCTCGGATTGCCTTTGCCTCCAGCCGCACCGGCAAGCGGCAGAACATCTACCTCATGAACGCCGACGGCAGCAATATCCAGCGGCTGACCTACGGCGACGACGACTACGGCTCAACCTGGTCGCCGGATGGCCGGCGGATCGCCTTTGTCTCGAACCGGGACGGGGATTATGAGATCTATGTGCTGGACGTCGCCGACGCCCTGCAAAACGGCGCGAACAGCCGGCTGCAGAAATTGACCGACAACAGTTACGACGACCTGGCGCCGGATTGGTCTCCGGATGGAACCCGGATCGCCTTCATGTCCAATCGCGACGGTAACGAGGAGATCTATACAATGAAAGCCGACGGCACCGACCTTCGCCGACTGACGAACGATCCTGTGGGCGATTGGTTCCCCGCCTGGTCGCCGGATGGCAAACAGCTCCTCTTTGCCAAGCGCGGCGGCGGCAAGTTTCAGGTCTTTGTCATGAACGCCGATGGCACGAACGTGCGGCAGCTCACCCAGGGGCCGGGGGAAAACTTCAACGCCGTCTGGCAGCCGTGACGCCCCACGGCCAGAGACTGAGAGGAGGTCAAGGCATGTCTACTCGTTATGGGTCGCTGGCGTTGGTTCTGTTCGTCTCGCTTCTGGTCACCGGCTGCGGAGCCGTTGCGCCCACAGCCACGTCTGTGCCCTCCGCCACTACACCCGCGCCGCCGACGGCGACAGCCCTTCCGCCTACGGCGGAGCCGTCGCCCCCACCGTCCCCCACGCCGGCAGAGCTGCCCGTCGAGGTGATCCGGGATGTACCATACGTCGCCAATGGCGCTCCGCTGCAAAAGCTGGACATCTACCGGCCCCAGGGATTGGCCGGTCCGTTCCCCACTCTGTTCGCCCTCCACGGGGGCGGCGGAAACAAGAGCGACAGCGACATGGCTGGCCTGGCCTACTACTTTGCCCAACGCGGGTTTGCCGTAGTGTCCAGCAACCGCCGGCAGTCGCCCCAATACAATTATCCGGTGCCGGTGCAGGACGCCTTCTGCGCCCTGGCCTGGGTCCAAGCCCACGCGGGCACCTATGGCCTCGATCCGGCGCGCCTCGTCGCCGTGGGGCATTCGGCCGGGGGCACGCTGGCTGCCCTGCTGGGCGTGGTAGACGACCCGGCCCTGTTCGTGAAGGACTGCCCCTATCCGCTGCCCACGGCCAGGCGAGTGCGCGGCGTGGTGCCCTTCACCGGCACGTTCGACTACATCCTGCGCGGCAACAGCCACGACCCCGCCGATATGGCGCAACTAGCGACGTACCTGGGCGGTGCACCGGACAAAGTGCCGGACACCTGGAAGCAGGCATCAGCCATCACCTGGGTAGACAGTCAAGACCCGCCGTTCCTGCTCATCCACGGCTTGAAGGATACGACCATTGCCCCGGAGCAATCGCGGAGCCTGGCGGCGGCGCTGCAGAAGGCCGGCGTGGACGTGGAGTTGCTGCTCCTGCCGGACGCCGATCACGGCGCGATCGTCCGCAGCGAGCAGGCATTCCAGGCCGTGGTCGCCTTCTGCGGCCGGCTGTGGCCCTAGCACTAAGGCAAAATCAACCACATCCGTGAACAAGGAGCATTGAGCATGTCTACCCGATCCATGTCCCTCATGGCGCTGCTGATCGTCCTGACCTTGCTCGTCGGCTGCGAGGCCGCCAGTCCCAAGCCGACCCCGGTGCCGCCCAGGGCGACGCCGGTCCCACCCACCTCCGCACCGACTCCGCCGCCGACCATCGCCGCCACGGCCACGCCCGCAGTGACGGTGGAGACGGTCCACTTCACCACGGGAGATCACGTCACACTGGCCGGCACACTGTTCGGCAAGGGGGAGATGGCGGTCATCCTGGCGCATCAAGGCACGCCGGGGACCAAGCAGCAGAGTTGGCAGCCCTTTGCCCGCTTACTTGCCGAGCGCGGCTACACTGCCTTGACTTTCGATTTTCGCGGCGTCGGACAGTCAGAAGGCAGATTGGGTTACGGGAATCTGGCATTGGATGTGAGCGCCGCAGCCGAGTTTTTGCGCGGGCAGGGATATGAGCAGATCGTTTGTGTCGGCGCGAGTATGGGGGGAACGGCTTGCATTCGTTCAGCGCGCGATTATTCGTTCCTCGGCTTGGTCATTCTCGCGAGCACGATGACGGCAGGCGTTGGTAGTGATTCGCTCACGATTACTCCCGACGATCTGGCTAATCTGACACAGCCCAAGTTGTTCGTTACCGCCAACAACGATTTGTGGATCGTCGTTAGCGACACCAAGCAGATGCACGAGTTGTCTCCTGAGCCCAAGAGTCTTGTATTGCTTCCCGGCACTGCACATGGCACTTCATTATTCGATACGGATGCAGGAGAAGAACTGACTGCTAGATTGCTTGCGTTTCTAGATGGACTAAGCAAGTAAACCTTGACTAGTCCTCGATTGCTCACGAAACTGGAAGGCACCACCGGTCCGATGTACAGTTTGGCTTGGTCGTGCGATGGTGCTACGCTTGCGACCGCCGGCTGTGGTTCAGATCAAGATTTGGGATGCGGCTCGGCTTCAAGAGCGCCTAACGCTGGCCGCCAGCAGTCAGTAGATGGAGGCTCGATCCCATGAACAACGGAATGCTCAGCAACATGAGCACACAGACAAGGCTGGCTCTCGGCGCCGCGCTGGCAACGATCGGCGCGCTGGGCATCGCCTTGTCGCTGCTCCTGGGCTGGTCAGAGGCGCCGGGCCCGTGGGCCTTCCTATTGGGGTTCGTCACCGGCGTGGTGACGGGGCTGGGCGCAACCCTCTCGGTCGCCGGGCTGATCTAGCGCCGGCAAGGCAAATACACCGATAGATGAGGAGGTTCCCATGACCATGATCCGCGGAGTGGAGCTGGCACGTCGTCGCTTACCGGCAATGGAGAAGATCTCATGCTGACGCAGCAACTGCCAACATCCGAGCATTTCGAGCTGCACCAACTCTCCCACGGTGTCTACGCTGCCATCGCCATCCCGGGCGGCGCGGCGTACAGCAACGCGGGAATCATTGACCTGGGCGAGCGCACCCTGCTCTTCGACACCTTCGACAACCCCAAGGCTGCCGTAGACCTGAAAGCGGTTGCCGAGCAGTTGACCGGCCGGCCAGCCAGCCATGTCGTCATCAGCCATTCGCATCCGGATCACTGGCTGGGCAACCAGGTCTTCGCCGAGCACGCGGCCATCATCACGACCCATGAGGCGCGCGCGCAGATGCTGTCATTCGCTGAGGAGATCCGGGCTGTACAGATGAATCTGGCCGAGTTGCAGGACACGCTCCAGCAAGATCGCGCGCGCTTGGAGGTCGAGCCTGACGAGCGAATGCGTGCTTCGCTGCGAATGGCGATCGCCCGTGGACAGCACAATCTGGATGCGCTGCCCAATCTCGAACTGCACTTTCCCGATCAGACCTTCACGGGCAGGCTCGTCTTTCACGGGACGCGACGCACGGCGGAGTTGATCACCCAAGGGAAGGGGCACACGGCAAGCGACTGCTACTTGCTTCTGCTGGCGGACAAGGTGGCCTTCATCGGCGACCTGGGGTTCTTTGCGTGCCAGCCCTTCATGCCCTACGCCGACCTCCCGGCCTGGCTCGCGCTACTCGATGGCATGACGCAGTGGGATGTCGAGACCTTTGTGCCAGGGCACGGGCCGTTGGGGACGAAGGCAGATCTTGTCCTGCAGAAGCAGTACATGCGGTCCTTGGACGAGTTGATCGGGCGCGTGATCGCCGCGGGCGGCTCCGTGGACGACGCGCTGGAGAAGCCGTTGCCCGCGCCCTTCGACGCCTGGCTGATGGGCGGGATGAGGCGCTGGGAGGCCAACGTGCGCGCCCTGTTCGACACCGTGCGGGAGATCCAGGCTGGGGTGCATGACTGACCGGCAAGCCAGCGCATTACTGACTTTTGCATAGGTCACTAAACCCTACCAGTCTAATGAGCTTTCTGGGCGTGGGCACCCTGCTGATTCTGGTTGGGCTGGTCACAGCCGCGGCGAAGGCCATTTCTCGTGCCCGCCACGGGTGAGGCCAGGGCCGTTGTCCCGCCGGTGGCTGCGGCAACGGCCGTCATTAGTGAGGGATGATGCCTTCGCCAGGCATCATCAGTTTGGAGGGTATCGTGAACGCGCAACCGAACACACAGAGAATCCAGGAGAAGCTGGATGCAGTGACCAAGAAATGGTGACTGTATCCCATACTCCTGCTGCTGTTCTTCATCCCCACGTATGCCTCGAAGAGCTACGATCCCAGACAGTCGGTAGATCTGATTGGTCAGGTGCTCTCGGCTCCCTTGATCAATGCCTTCCCTGTAGTGATGCCGATAGCGAAGATCATCCCTGTGGTCCTGATCGTCGGCATCCTGGCGTATGGCAACAAGCTGAGACGCTCCTTCAACGCCTACGTGGCGGTGCTATACCTGGCGCTGGCCTTTCTGCAGACCGCGGCCATCACAGACACGTATGGACTGGTCATCATCTCCGGCAATCTGGCGCTCGTTTTGATCGTGGCGCTCGCCTGGATATGGGAAGTCATCGCGGCGAGGAATGATTTCAGGCCCCGCAAACACCCGTTATGGCGTTGGTGGGTCGCCCCGCTGTCGGTTCTGTCGCTCCTGGCGCCGGTGGACACGCGCACGATGTCACCCGATTTCAATCTGGTGCGGCTGCTGACCAATGCGGCTGGACTGACCTGTTGCATGATGACGCCTGTGGTGCTGGCCGTGTTGACGTTGTTTCACCCTGCGGTCAACCCCACGCTCCTCAGAGTGACGAGCTTTGCAGGGATGCTCTTGGGGGTGGTCAACGTGCTCGTGTGGTTCGTGATGGAGCCGTGGGGCTGGTGGATGGGCGTATTGCACTTTCCGCTCGTCGTGCTATCGCTCTACGCCTTTGTGCTGGCCCACGTTAGAACTGGGGACATGTCGTCTGGTACGACTCCGGTGCTGGCGGAGATTGGAACCCCTGAAAGACAGAAAGCTCATTGACAGAAAGGAGACATGCCGATGAAACGCTATCAGACCCCAATCCTGCTGATCGTCGCCATCATGGCCGCCTTCTGGGCCTACACGATCGTTGACGCCCTGATCCGCGAGTTCGGCAAGGACGTCACCTACGTTGACCTGGGCGCCATCTTCATTCTGGGTCTCATCTCCGGGGTGGCCCTGGGCCTGTCCTGGGCGCTGGGGCGCCAATAGGAGTAGAGATGAACCGGCAGGAGGTGACCATGACACCTGTTATCGAGGTCCGCAACCTGCGCAAGACCTACGGCCGCGTCGTCGCCGCCGATGACATCAGCTTCCAGGCGCGGCGGGGCGAAATCTTCGGCTTCCTGGGGCCCAACGGCGCCGGTAAGACCACCACCATCAACCTGCTGCTGGGTCTGCTGGAACCCACTGCCGGGCGAGCCGCCGTCCTGGGCTTCGACACCCGCACGCAGGCTGACTAGCATGGTTTCTCTCCTGTGCGCAGATTATACACCATGCAGCCTGGTATCGCAACATGCCCCCCGATCATGGATGTGGGTTTCTTGGACGGCACCTGGCTTCGTGACCTCAGGCGGCAGCAGGCAGCGACGTTTCCATTTCAGTAAATGGAAAAGGCGCGCCCGGAAAGGATCATGCTTTCGGCTCTTGATCATGCCACTCCCATCCCGCAGCCTCGAGTTCCAGCATAGCAGCAAAGCGGCCGCCCTTCGCCACCAGATCCCCGGGAGTTCCTTCTTCGATGATCCTGCCTGCTTCCAGCACTATCACCCGGTCTGCCTCGCGGGCCGTCGACAGGCGATGAGCCACCGTCAACACGGCTTTGCCTTGACCAGTGATGCGTGCACGCAATGCCTCGCGGAAGGCAGCCTCACTGGCGCTGTCAATGGCTGCGGTCGCCTCGTCCAGCAGCAAGACCGGTGGATCCCAGACAAGGGCGCGTGTGAGCGTCAGCAATTGCCGCTGACCAGCAGAGAGCTGTGCTCCTTCCCCTGCGCCGTTGCCAAGCGCCGTATCATAGCCCTTGGGCAATTGGCGAATGAACGCATCGGCGCCGGTCATGACGCAGACTTGATGCACCACGTCCTGCGATACCCTGTCGTCGCCCAGCGTCAAGTTATCGCGAACCGTCCCGCTGAACAACTGCAAGGTCTGCGGGACGACGCCAACCACAAAGCGCCGGTCGCTTTCAGGTATGGAATAGGGATCGTGTCTGCCAATTCGCACTGAGCCAGACCATGGCGCATACAACCCTGACAGTAGATTGAGCGTGCTGCTCTTGCCGGCGCCCGTGCGACCCACCAGAGCCAGGTGTTCGCCAGGTCTGACTGCCAGCGACACCCCTCGTAAGACGGGCTCGTCTGGCAGGTAGCCGAACACAACATGGCGCATCTCTAGGGCAGCACTATCCGTGGCCGTAGCAGCATCCACTGGTGCAGTTGCCGTGTCCGGAGGAAGGGACAGCACCTGGAAAATGCGCTCCATGCCGGATAGCGCACTCTGCACTGTCTGCCATTCCTCGCCCAGCGCAGAGATCGGAGCAAAAAAGCGCTGGAACAGAAGGACAAAGGCTGTCAGGGTGCCCAACGAGATGCCGAGCGATGTAAACAGCGGCCAGGTGCTCGCCCACAGGAGAAGAGCAACGATACTGGCTGATAGTATTGCCATCGTCGGCGGGTACAAGGACGTGTACACGGTAGCCCGATTGTAGACGTCAAGCGCATTCTTGAGCGCATGGCGGAAGCGGGCGACGAAGGCCGTCTGGCGATGAAAAACCTTGATCACTTCTACGCCGCGCAAGGTTTCTTGGACCTGCGCGTTCAATCGTCCGACGGCCAGCCGGTTGGCTCGCTCGGCGCTGCGCACCCGCACGCGGAAGGCATTGGTGATCACGATCAGCGGCGGCCCGGCCAGAACTGTCACCAGCGACAACTGCGGGCTGAGGCTGATCATGGCGATGACGACCGTGACCAGCCGTATGGCGTCAGCTACCAGATTGACAACGCCGGACGAAAAGAGGGTATCCACGGTGTCGACATCGGCCGTGCAGCGGCTAATGACGTCACCCAGCGGGGTGCGGTCGTAGAAGGCAATCGGTAGCTTCTGCAAGTGTGCAAAGAGGCGCAGGCGCAGCTCGTTCAGCCCTCCCTGGGCCGATACTGCAGTCAGGTACGTGGTGACAAAGCCGAGGCCTTGCGCCAGCCCAGTTGCGGCCAGATACAGCACGGCGAGGAGCAGCAGTCCTCGCGTCGTCCCCAGGGCCAGGTTGTCATCAACGATACGCTTGAGCAAGAGCGGTGGAACCAGTTCGAGCAAGGCGCTCGCCACGATGCACAATCCTGCCAGGCTGAGCAGGATGCGCCACGGACTAAGAATGGAAGACAACTGGCGATAGACAGGCACGGTCACAGGCTGCGCTGGCAGTGGTTGAGGCATTGTGCTCATCGGACATCTCCCACAGCAGCCACACGCGTCTGCGCGCTGTAGATGCGGGCGTACAGGCTATGGGCCGCCAGCAACTCGGTGTGCGTCCCTTGTTCAACGATGCGCCCCCGGTCAAGGACGACGATGCAGTCAGCGAAGGGACAAACAGCCAACCGGTGCGTGCACAAGACGATGGTCGCTTGTTGCTCTCTGGGAGCCTGCGCACCGAATGCCTGTCTCAGGGACTCGATGATCGTCGCCTCTGTTGCCAAGTCGACGGCGGAGAAGGGATCGTCGAGAACAAGCAGACCAGGTGTGTGCGCAGGAGTCGCTGCCAGGGCCCGGGCCAGAGCAATCCGCTGGCGCTGGCCACCGGAGACGCGCACGCCCAGTTCACCGATCTCTGTTTCCAGGTGAGCCGAGAATGTCTGAAGATCGTCGTTGAGTGCAGCGCACGCTGTTGCCGTACTCAATCGGGCATTCTCACTGTCATTGTTGAAGAGGATGTTCTCGCGTATGGAACCGGAGAACAGAAGGGGCTCCTGGGGGAGATAGCCGGTCATCGCGGCGCGCTCAGCGGGGGGGATCTCATCTAGCTTCCGGCCATTGAGCCGTACGGCACCGTGCTCAATCGGGTAGCTGCCCAGAATTGCCCTGGCCAGGGCGCTCTTGCCTGATCCGATAGGGCCGGTGACGACGACCAACCAGCCGGGTGCAATGTCGAGCGAGACGTCATCCAGTGCTGGCGTCGTGTTGTCGGGATAGTGAAGGCGCACGTGGTCAAGCAAAACGGCGACCGGCCCGGCTGGCGCAGGCGGCAGCGGCGGGACAGGCTGGATGATCCCCGCCACATGGCCGGTGCGGAAAGACGCCCACGCCGGTTCGCCACCCACGGGCAGGGCTCCCGCCAACAGAGGGTGCAGTCGCCCGTAAACGCCGGCGCCGCTCTGCACGGCGTTGATCAACTGGGGAACGCGGAAACCGCGGTTGATGAAGCGCAGAAATAGCTGCAGGTAAGCCACAAAGGCCCCGACGGTCATGGCGCCGCTAATAACCCGCTGGCCGCCTAGCCACACCACCGGCACAATGCCGGCAATCATGATCGTCATATAGACTGGCCGCAGACCATCGCGCAGACGGACGGTGGCCAGATTGGCGTCCATGAGCCGGCGCGAGCGAACGGCGATCCTCTCGCCCATCGCTGCCATGCGACCAAAGAGGCGCACCACGCGGATGCCTGCCAGTTGCTCCTGCAAGGCAGCCGTGAGCGACGCGTTGGCCTCGCGGCCGCGTGTAACACGCAAACGCACGCTCTGTCCAGCAACCTGCGCCAGCCACATGGCAAATGGCACTGGCAGCAGAGCCACGACGGTCAGCATGGGATCGTAGATGAACATCGCCACCATGAAGGAGATAGAAAAGAGAACTGTGTCCCATATCTCAATGGTGAACTCGCGCACAGAGACACCCAGCGTCTCCACATCGCCGATGAGGCGAGCCATGAGGTCGCCGATCGGCATGCAGTGGAGGCGCTCCATGGGCCAGGCCAGGACGCCACGCATGGCATCGGCCCGCAGATTGGCGCGGATGCGCGCGTTGGCTGTGATCAGCCACCAGCGCTTGCCGATGCGCGGCCCCTCGGTGAGCAGCGTGCCGCCGATGAATGCAAGCGCAGCCCAACCCAGGGCATCCAGTGTGGCCGTCCCCTTCTCCACGTCGAGAGCGGTATCAATGGCCCTGCCCAGCAGGATGGACGGCAGCACGACCATCGTGTTCATGATAATGCCCGCAATCGAGCCGATGATCAACTGGCCCAAGACCTGACGGAAGTAGGGGCGCAACTGCCAGAGGTAGTAAGTCACTCTCGCCCCTCGCCTTCGTCCAGGTAGATGGCGGCTCTATGTGATGCAGGCATGAAAGCATAGACCTTGTTGCGCTGCCGATCATAGCCCAGAGTGTGTGCGCCGCGTTCGGTCGCGACTGTCTCAATGCGCTTTAGAGACGCCGCGTCGAACACGTCAACGACGCCCGGATCGCCAATGGCGACATATAGATGCCCGAGCAAAGCATTGAAGAAGACGACATCCGGTACGCCGCTGATGTCCACCATGGCCTGCACGCGTCCATCCGTCGCCAAGACCACCAGTTTCCTGCCATCGCAGGCACAGAACAGTCGTCTGCGCTCCAGATCAATATCCAGTCCATGCGGGCCGACGATGGGCACGGGTAAGACCCTGCTTACCTTCGTGGGCTGCCCCGCATCGATGACCACAATCAGCGGTGGGTCAGAAATGTTGACGTAGAACGAGCCAGAAAGAGGGTCGAAGATCGCCCAGCGGGTGCGACCGGGAACGGGGATGTCGGCAATGCGCGCCTTCCGGTCCGCATCAATGACCGACACGGTGAAGGAGCCCGGAACTGCCGGATCGCCCACGTGAGCAGCCAACAGCAGATTGCGCCCAGGGTCATAGGCCAGGCCGTTGGGGCGCAGCCCGACGCTGGCCTTGACCAGGCCCGCCTCATCATCCGCAGAAAAGATGCCGACTGTGTTCTCACCCCGGTTAGAGGTGAAGATGAGGTTGCGCTCGTCGGAGGCCAGGGCGCCAGCAACGCCGGTCAGGTTGGGGATTGAATGCGAATAGTGGTCGGTGGCGCAGTCGATGACGTCAAGCGCATCGTTGGCCGTATGGGCTACATAGAGCCGCCCTGTGACTTGGTGAACATCGGCATGATCGAACCCACCCGCTGTCGCATGCCCAGGCAGCTCGACATGTCCAAGCAGTCGCAGTGCCATGATGTGCCTCCATGGAATGGGGAATGGGAAAGGGCGCGGGTGTCCCAACGACCAGAAGGCCCGCGCCCTCTCGTGGTGCAACTGCCTACTGGCCCTTCGCAACCTGGAGCCTGCACCAGGCGTAGAGGGCGTCGTACACCTCAAACTGGTGGGCCAGGTTCTCGGGGTCCTCTGGGAAGCGCAGGCTGTAGCCGACGGCAATGGCCTCTAAGCCGCGCGCCACCGGATCCGTGTCGATGTCGGAGGCCACATCGGCGGCATGGACGACCTTGGCCATGCGCAGCAGGGCCGGATCCTTGAGCTCGTACTTGGCAACGATGGACTCAAAAGAGCAGCGGCCATCCTTGTGGCCAAGCTCAACACCTGGCGCATCAAAAGGAATGGCGCCGGTTTCTTTGGCGACCTTTTCGATCTGGCTGGCGGGGACATACAGGAATTCGGCATCACTGTCCACGAACCGGCTGATCAGCCACGGACAAGCAACGCGGTCCACGTGCACGTGCGAGCGAGTAAGCCATTTCATGGTCATTCTCCTTTTTGTGAGATAGGTAGTTGACGAGCAGCATACAAGCCAGAAAAGAGCGCCATGCCATGTGTTTCAAGGTCAGCATCCGCCAGCCCGGCCCTCTCCCAACCGTTGAGAATTACGTCAATGCCAGCAGTCTCAGGTCGAATGTACATGCCATCCCGCAGGTCTATCTCGTGCACGATTTCGGCGATCAGGCGTAAAGCCGGGTCATCGAAACCAAAGGCAGCCAGCATAGTCTCGAACGTGCACAGGCGTCCCTGGTGCGTGAACTGGCCGCGGTCCATGTCGAAGGCGACCTCGCCCGGTTCGGGTTCTACTGCATAGCGGATAACTGCTGCTGCGTCCACGAAGCGCCTGATAAGCCAGATGCAGGCAAGCCGATCAATGTGGGGATGGGGACGTGTTACCCAGCGGCGGCCGCGATACTCAGCAATCTGTGCTGCCGCAATAGAGGATTGGTTGGGAGCGAATGGCGTCAGCGCCTGCTCCAGGTGGGCCAGACGAACAGCCAGGCTGGTCGCCTCGGGGGCGCCGAAGTAGTCAATACGTTGCAGATCGGTGTAGCGACGCCGTAGCTTGCCCAATTGCTCCATCAGTCGTTCACGCTCTTGGGGTGGGGCAGCAGCCGCAGCCGTTTCGAGGAGCGCCGCCTGGGTTGCGATCTCCTGGTATTCCTCTCTGCGAGCTGCGCGAAAGAACTCGATCACGGCTTGGTCGGTCAACGTCTCGAACTTCTCCACGCGCATGACCAAAGCTTCACCTTGAGCCTGCTGGATCTCCTGGCTGAGCCACTGCAACGCCTCCAGGCACTCTGGACGGTCTGGTAGCACATAGACGCTGCTGGCCGGAGTGACAGCGCCCACAACACGCAGGCGACGCCAGACGGCTACGCGGCGGCCTGACCCCGATTTGGCCGGCAAGGAATAGGAGAAAACTAGCCAGTTCATGCTAACCTCACAAGACAATTGTAACACAAAGTACATCGAAATGCAATAGGTATTACTGGGCAAACAGGGCACTGTCAAAGTCAGCATCGCGTCATTGCGAGCGAAGCGAAGCAATCTCTTTGTTGCGCAACGAGGGAGATTGCTTCGTCGCCTCCCTTCGCCGCCCCCTCACTGCGTTCAGGCCGGCGAAGGGATGCTCCTCGCAATGACTCCAAAAGGACTTTGACAGGGCCCTGGCTGGAGCTAAGGTAGTCTTGCTGTCGCGGGGGTCGTCGTGATATAATCTGCGTGTAGAGGATTCTGCAATTCTCGAAGGGGCAAAAAATGAGAATCTACAAGCTAGTCGCCACGATGGCGCTTCTGCCCGCCCTGGTCACCGGTTGCCGGGGCTCGGCAGCGACTCCCGTGCCGACGATTACGCCGGCGGTGCAGCAGGCATTGCCGGTGCAAGAGCTGAAAGTCCAGTCTCCTGATGTCACCCTTTACGTACGGGTGGCAGGCAATGCGCCGTCCGGCAACGTGCTCATCGCCATCAACGGCGGGCCCGGATTGTCCAGCCACTACATGCTCAGCCTGGAGAATCTCGCCGGGCCAAACTTCGCCGTGGTGACCTACGACCAACGGGGAGTCAGTCGTTCCAGCGCGCCGCCGCAGGATCCGGCCAACTACACCCTGGCCAAGTACGTGGCTGACCTGGAAGCCGTGCGCCAGGCCGTCGGCGTGGAGACGGTTTACCTTTTGGGGCACTCGTGGGGCGGCCTGGTGGCGATGCGTTACGCGACCATCTATCCACAGCGAGTGCGCGCCATCGTGCTGGTGGATAGCGGCGCCCCGACCTGGAAGGACATGCTCGCCGGCATGTCCCGTTTCAGCGAGCGGGTGGCCGTGTTGCAGGCGCGGGGCATCCTGCCTCAAGATCTGACCCGCCAAGAGGGCCAGGACGATCCGGTGCTACGGGCCTATTTCTCCGATCCGCATTTCTGGTTCTCGCCTGATGACAAAGGCGGGCCACCCGAGTTCAGTCAGGTGGCCAACCAACTGACCTGGACAGCGATTCAAGGACTTGACCTGACGGCTGAGGTCGCCAAACTTACTCATCCGGTGTTGGTTTTGTGGGGCCAGGATGACCCGTTCGGTGTGCCCATGGCGGAGGCAACCGTGGCCGCGCTGTCTTCAGCCAAAGTGGAGTACGTGCTGCTCGACAAGTGTGGGCACTTCTGGCACGAGTGCCCGGAGCAATTCTATCCACGCGTCCGTGCCTTCCTGGGGCTAGACGCCAGTAGGGGCGAAGCATTCCTGCCATGATCGTCCGTCGTGGTAAGTCCGGCATGTGGTGCAGAGCCTACGGCGACGCCGGCCTGCCGGGGAATGCTTCGCCCCTACGGGTTCACCGCCAAATTTCCCACACTCAGGATTGCTGACTCCTACAGAACAATGGTGCTCATTCCTGCGCAAAAAAGGAGGACTATCCATGACAGAGAACACTCCCAAAACGTACGAGGTGCGGGCTGTGGGCTACGTGCGGCGCTCCGCCGAGGGGATCACCCTGGAAATCCTGGAGCAGTTCCGCCCGGCCCTGGCCAACCTGAGCCACTTCAGCCACGTCATCGTGCTGTGGTGGGCCGACCGGCACGATAACGAGAAAAGCCGCAGCGCCTTGCAGACCCGGCCACCCTACGCCCGCGACCAGGTCATGGGCATCTTCGCCACCCGCGCCGAGTACCGCCCCAACCCCATCGGCCTGACGACCTGCCGGTTGCTGGCCGTAGACGAGGCCCACGGCAGCGTGCGCGTAGCCGATATTGACGCCCTCGACGGCACGCCGGTTCTCGACCTCAAAGCGTACTTTCCGGTGTGCGACCGCGTGCGCAAAGCACACATCCCCGCCTGGCTCTCGGACTGGCCCCAGTGGCTGCCGGACGATGGTCTGGGGTTGTGATGACTGAAAGGAGATCCATGAGACGCCAGCTTCTGGCCATCCTCATCATTGGTGTCTTGCTCGCCGGCTGCCAGCCGGCTCCCCCGCCGGCGCCGACGGCGACCAGCGCGCCGCCCACGGCCGTCATCGTCATGGCCACGCCCACGCCCGTGCCGCTGCCGCCGGTCGCGGTGACGCCCACCGCCGCCCCTGTCGCCGCCTCGGCCACGCCGCCGGCCACAGCACAGGCGGCGCTTTCCCCGCTGGCCGCCGGGCTGGAAGGGCTGGGCGCCGACGCCTTTTTCGACGAATCCTACAAACGCCTGCTGCTGCGCAACCCGGAATACATCACGACCCTGGGGCTGACGCGGCTGTTTGGGATCGGCAACGACCGGCTGACCGATCTCTCCGACGGCTACCAGCGGGAGACGCAGGGGCTGGAGCGGGCCATCCTGGAGCTGCTGCGGCGCTACGACCGCGCTAAGCTGACCCCGGCGCAGCGCCTGACCGCCGAAGTCTACGATTGGTATCTGGACGACCGCGTGCGCGGCCAGGCCTTTGCCTACGACGATTACCCGCTCAACCCCACCGTGTTCAGCGTCCACAACGACCTGCTGCAGTTCTTTACCGACATCCACCCCGTGCGGACGGCGCAGGAGGGGCGGGACTACGTGACTCGCCTGTCCCAGGTCAAAACCAAGTACGAGCAGGTGATCGCCGGCCTGCAGCAGCGGGAGCAGGCCGGCGTGGTGCTGCCCCGCTTCCTCATCCCCGTGGTGCTGGGCGATCTGCGCCCCATCGCCCAGGCCAGCCCCACAGGCACGCCGTTCTACACCGCCTTCGCCGGCAAGGTCAACGCCCTCTCTGGCCTGGGCGACGCCGAGAAGCAGGCGCTGCTGGCCGACGCCGAAAAGCAGATTGCCGCTTCGGTCATCCCGGCCTACAAGCTGCTGGTGGCATACCTGGAGCGCCAGCAGGCGGTGGCCACCAACGACGCCGGCATCTGGAAGCTGCCTGACGGCGCGGCGTACTATGCCTACCTGCTGCGCCACCACACCACCACCAACCTGACCGCCGACCAGATCCACGAGCTGGGCAAGAGCGAGCTGCAACGCATCCACGCCGAGATGCGCCAGACGTTCGGCACGCTGGGCTACGACACTACCCAGGGCCTGCCGGCCCTCTACAACCGGCTGGCCCAGGACGGCGGTCTGGTTTCCGGGGCCCAGATCGTGTCTACGTATGAGCAGCTCATCCGCGGGGCGGAAGAGCGGCTGTCGGTGGTCTTCGATCAGAAGCCACGGGCCAAAGTGATCGTCATCGGCGGGCCGACGGGCGGCTACTACACGCCACCGGCCGTGGACGGCTCGCGGCCGGGGGCCTTCTACGCGCAGGCCACGGGCGTCGTGCCCAAGTACACCATGGCCAGCCTGGCCTACCACGAGGCCGTGCCGGGACACCACTTCCAGCTCGCCATCGCCCAGGAGCTGAACCTGCCGATCCTGCGCCGCGACATGGGCTTCACCGGCCACATCGAAGGCTGGGCGCTCTACGCCGAGCGGCTGGCCAAGGAGATGGGGCTGTACGCCAACGATCCCTACGGCGACCTGGGCCGCTTGCAGATGGAGGCGTTCCGCGCCGCCCGGCTGGTGGTGGATACGGGCCTCCACGCCAAACGGTGGAGCTTTGACCAGGCCGTGGACTACATGGTGGAAAACACGGGCCGGCAGCGCGCCGCCATGCAAGCCGAGGTCGCCCGCTACGTCTCGATCCCTGGCCAGGCCACGGCGTACTACGTTGGCTTCTTGAAGGTCCTGGAGCTGCGCGGGCGGGCGCAGAACGCCCTGGGCAATCGGTTTGACCTGAAGGAGTTCCACAACGTCCTGCTGGTCAACGGGACTGTGCCGCTCGACATGCTGGAGCAGCTTGTGGACGCCTACATCCAGGCCAAGAAGGGATGAGATAGATGGCCCAACTCGCTTTCGCCATGCCGGTCAGCCCAGGGGAAGCCGAGAGAGAAGCCGTCCTGCTGGCGCGCAGCCAGCGCGCCTTTGGCGGCGCGTTGCGCCAGGCCGCGCTCTGGGCCTTGCTGCCCAATGCTGCCGAGGCCCTGACCAGTGGGACACGAGAAGCGTTGTCGGCCCTGGGTGTCGAGCTTGTCCCCTTCCCCATTGCCGACGACGCGCTCAGGTTCCCCTTCGCCGTCAAAGCCTTTGCCGCAGCCGCGGCCGAGGAGTTCGCCCGAGGCCGGGCGGACATCCTGGTGTGGATGGATGCGGATACACTCGTTCTGCAGGAGCCTGGGGCGCTGCTCCTCGCCAGCCAGGAGGCACTGGGCTGCTGCCCGATTCACCACCTGCGTATCGGGCCGCCGTACGATACGCCACTGGGCCCCTTCTGGCGGTTGATCTATGACCAGTGCGCTGTGCCGGAGGAGCGGGCCTTTCTCCTGCATACGGTGGTGGATGGCGAGCGCATCCGGCCTCACCTCAATGCTGGCTTGCTGGCCGTCCGGCCGGAGCGCGGGCTGCTACGCGCCTGGCGGGACAACTTCACCCGCCTCTACCGGCAGCCCGCTTTCCAGCAGTTCTACGCGCAGAACGGCCTCTACCGCATCTTTGTCCACCAGGCCATCCTGTCCGGTACGGTGCTCTCGCTGCTGACGCCAGCGGAGATCAGGGTGCTGCCACTGCTCTACAACTATCCACTGCACCTACACGCGGCGTTTCCACCGGAGCGGGCGGTCGCCCGCCTGAACGACCTGGTCACCTGCCGCTACGACGGCTGGGAGTTCTTGGCGAGGCCGGGCTGGCAGGATGTGATCCGTATCGAGGAACCGCTGAAGGCTTGGTTGGAGGAACAGGTATCATGACAAACCAGCATATTCGCTGGGGCCGGGTCCGGCAACTGCTGTGCGCCACCGTGGTGGCCGTACTCCTGGCCGCCTGCGCCCCGTCGCCGGCCGTCCCACCCACGGCTGTACCGTCCCCGGCCATCCCGCCCACGGCCATCCCGTCGCCCGCCGTGACGCCGCCAGCGCTGGCGTCGGCGCAGAGCGCCACGCCTACGCCACGCCCGGACGGCCTGTCGCCCGAACAGGCGGCTACCCTGGCCAGCCTGACCAAAGTGGACGATTATCCGCTCTACACCATGCGCTACGACAGCATGGCTCGTAGTGGCGACTTTAGTCGCCTGTCACAGTCGCGAACGACTGAAGTCGTTACTACGAACACCACGTGGGCCTGCTCGCTCTTTGCCGCCCTGGGTAGCGCTGAGAACCGGCTCTACGGGCGCAACTTTGACTGGGACTTCAGCCCGGCCCTGCTGCTCTTCTACGATCCGCCAGATGGTTACGCCTCAGCCTCCATGGTGGACATCGCCTACTTCGGGTTCGGCGATAGGTCAGTAGATCTGACGAAGCTGCCCCTGGCCGGGCGGCGGGCGCTGCTCGAAACGCCTTTCTGGCCGTTCGACGGGATGAACGAGGCTGGCGTAGCGATAGGCATGGCCGCCTTGCCCCAGGCCCAGGCGCCGTACGCTCCCGGCAAGACCTACATCGGCTCGCTGCGGCTGATCCGGGAGATTCTGGATCACGCCGGCACGGTGGACGAGGCCGTGGGCATCATCGGCCGCTACAATCTGGGCTGGGAGGGCGGGCCGCCCCTGCACTACTTGGTGGCCGATCGTTCAGGACGCGCCGCCCTGATCGAGTTCTACAATGGGCAAACCATCGTCCGGCCCAACGAGGGGGCCTGGCACGCCGCCACCAACTTCACGCGCAGCGCCGTCGCCGGCGATGCGGCAGGCACTTGCTGGCGCTACGACTCGCTCGTGCGGCGGCTGACGGACAGCGGCGGCCGGCTGGCGGCGGGCGAGGCGTTGGACCTCCTGCAGACAGTGGCCCAGCCGAGCACGCAGTGGTCGGTGGTCTACGGCATGAGCACGGGGACGGTGGAGGTGGTGATGGGGCGCAGGTACGAGCGAGTACACGCCTTCCGGCTCGGGGAGGAGTGACACGATGGTCACGCTCCAACTCGCCATCTTCCTCCTGGCTTCGGCCGGGATCATCTACGTGTCGCGCGCCTCGCTGCGACAACCGCGCGCCCACGGCTTCTATCGCTTCTGGGCCTGGGAGGCGATCCTGGCGCTGGCCGTGTTGAACCTGCCGGTCTGGTTTCGCACGCCGCTCGCCTGGCACCAGATCATCTCGTGGCTGCTGCTGATCGTCTGCGTCGTCCCGCTGGTGCTCGGCGTGCGGTTGCTGCGCCGGGCGAAGCGGGCACGCGCGGGGCGAGCGGATGCCGCGCTGATGGGCTTCGAGAAGACCGCCGAGCTGGTGACGACCGGCATCTTCCGCACCATCCGCCACCCGATGTACAGTTCGCTGCTGCTGCTGGCCTGGGGCATCTTCTTCAAGTCGCCGTCGTGGCCCGGCCTGGCGCTGGCCGCGGTTGCTACCGGCTGCCTGATCGCTACCGCCAAAGTTGAGGAACGGGAGAACGTGCGTTTCTTCGGGCCAAGCTACAAAACCTACATGCAGCAGACGCGCATGTTCATTCCTTTCGTTCTTTAGCCGCGAGGAGGATCGCCATGACACCGGAGATCAAACGCCAGGTTTGGGCCTGGATGCGCGGCGCGTTCCTGGGGCTGATCGGCTATGCAGCCATCATCCTGCTCGCCGCTGGCCGCTGGGACTGGCTCTGGGGTTGGGTCTACATCGGGCTGCTGGCGGCCGCGCTGGCCGCGCACCCGCTCGTGCTCGTGCCGATCAACCCCGCGCTGCTGGCCGATCGCTCCCACGGGATGCGGCAGCCAGGGGCCAGACGGTGGGACGTCGCCCTCGTGATGCTGGCTTCGGTCTGCCTGATCGCGATCACGATCGTCGGCGGGCTGGATGCGCGCTTCGGCTGGACGGGCAACGTGGCGCTGTGGGTGCATCTGGTCGGCGTCGCGCTCTTCATCCTGGGCTGGACGCTCTTCCTGTGGGCCATGGCCTGCAACCCGTTCTTCTCCGAGGCCGTGCGCATCCAGGAAGGCCATCGGGTGGCCGAGCGCGGGCCGTATCGCGCGGTGCGGCATCCGGGCTACGCGGGCGCCTGCCTGGGGCTTGTCGCCCAGCCCCTGCTGCTCGGCTCGTGGCCCGCCTGGATTCCTGCCATCCTGGCCGTCGCCGCCTACGCCGTGCGCACCGCGCTGGAGGACCGGACGCTGCAGGCCGAGCTGCCCGGCTACGCGGCCTATGCGCAGCGGACGCGCTATCGGCTGCTGCCGGGGGTGTGGTAGGCTGGATTCAGCCAACAGGTGAAAGGGGAGATGACCATGCTAACCGAAGTTGAAAGACTCACCGTCGAAAAAGTCATTCACGACGCCATCGGCTGGGCGTTGACCAAGGACATTGACCGGCTGTTCTCCATCATGGCGCAAGACGACGATTTCTTCATCTTCCACCCCGACTCAAAATCCACCATCGTCGGGTTCGAGGCGTTCAAGCAGTTGGGCGAGCGCGCCTGGATGAGGGACGAGTTCAAGGCCACCGATTTCGCCGTCAAAGACCTGCGCCTGAAGTTCGCCGAAATGGGCAACGTCGCCTGGTACTCGTGCATGCTCGACGACCACGCCGAGTGGAACGGACGGCCCATCGGCTGGGACAACTGCCGCTGGACGGGCACGCTCGAGAAGCGCGGCGGCCAGTGGGTCATCGTGCAGATGCACTTCTCGTTCGCCAAGGATTGAAGAGGAACTGCGCCCATGAACCCCTCCACTGACCAACTCCCCAAACTTTACACCGAACTGGCCGATTGGTGGCCGGCGCTTTCCGCGCCCGAAGATTACGCCGAGGAGGCCGCATTTTACGAGCAGGCTTTGCGGGCGGGGTGTTCCTTACGAACCCGTGACGCTGCTCGAGTTGGGTTCCGGGGGCGGGAACAACGCCTCGCACCTCAAAAGCCACTTCCAGGTGACGCTGGTGGACCTGGCGCCGGGGATGCTGGCCGTCAGCCAGGCCCTCAACCCGGACTGCGAACATCACCAGGGCGACATGCGCAGCGTGCGCCTGGGGCGGCAGTTCGACCTGGTCTTTATCCATGACGCCATTGACTACATGACCACCGAGGCCGATTTGCGCCAGGCCATGCAAACCGCCTACCTCCACTGCCGTCCCGGCGGTGCGGTTCTATTCGCCCCCGACCACACGCGGGAGAATTTCAAGTCCCAAACCGGGCATGGCGGCCACGACCGGGGCGAGCGTTCCCTGCGCTACCTCGAATGGGCGCTGGAGCCAGAGCCGGACGGCGCCTACTGGTACATCATGGCCTACCTGCTGCGCGAAGGGAACGGCGAAGTGCGCTGCGTTCTCGACCAGCATCGCTGCGGCCTATTCAGCCGCGATCAATGGCTCCAGTGGATGACCGAGGCCGGGTTCGAGGCCAGCGCCGCGCCCTTCGTTCACAGCGAAATCCCGCCCGGGGATGGTGAGGTCTTTGTTGGCCGCAAGCCAACCAGTGCGAGAATATAAGGAGGAAAAGATGGACAAACAAGGCTTTCGCACCATGCTGGAAGGGCGCAAAGTGCCCGCAGACAGGCTGGACGCCGCGCTGGAACTGGCGGAGCGTTTCGAGCAGTTCGCCGCGCAGCAAGGCGGATTCTCCACCGCAACCGCCTGGGCCTTCTCGAAAGTGCTCATCGCCGAGGGGCAAAACAGCGAGGAAAATTTCATCACCCTGGCGCGCTACGGGTTGTTCATCAAAAACAATGTCGTGTTCGTCGCCATCCTCGAAGCGCTGGATGGCGGCGAGGCGCAGGAGAATCTGTACCGACGGGTGGCCGAGAAATATGGCGAAGCCTTCCGTGACGAAGTCTTCGCCGGGATCGGCGTAGCTCCCTACGGCCTGCCCACGCCCGAAAAGCCGCGCACCATGCAGCCGGTCATCGAGCGGCTCGAAAAGGCTCTCGGCGCGGAGGCCTGCCGCGCGCTCATCGGCGACAGCCTGCGCGATCTGCCGGATGAATACTACGCCAGGGAGCGCGAGCTATACCTCTCCTGCCAGGACGTGGACGAGTACATCGCCCGCAAGAAGCAGGGGTTCGTCGCGCAGTTGGAGGCCTGCCAGCGCGAGGGACGCCTTTTCTTCGCTCAGGAAGTCACCGCCGAGGTGCTGGCCTTCGTGCAGAGCGAGCCGGAGATCGGCGGCGGGGTGCGGGTCGGAAACGTGGTCTACGAGACCAAGATCCCCTTCCTGACCAAAGAGTACCTGGCGGAGACCGACCCGACGCTGAAGCGTTACTACTACTGCCACTGCCCCTGGGCGCGTGAAGCCATCCGCAGCGGAGAGAACGTCGCGCCCATCTTCTGCAATTGCAGCGCCGGCTTCCACAAGAAGCCCTGGGAAGGCGCGCTCGGGCAGAAAATCCAGGTGGATGTGCTCGCATCGGTGCTGCAGGGCGACGACCGCTGCCGCTTTGCCATCCACTTGCCTGAAGATGTTGGCCAGATATCGAAAAACACCTGACTTCGCCAATAGGAGGATCTCATGAAAGAGTATCAGATCGAACTGGAAATCTTCGAAGGCAACGCCGGGAGGTTTTGCGCGGATGGGCCACATCCCGATTTTGCCAAAGAGGGTGTTTGCGCCTGGATGTATGGGAGTTATCAGGTCGGGCAGAAATTCCGTTACCCGGACGATCTGGGGGAATTGTGCCCCTGGCTGGTGGACAGTATGATAGGCATGTTGCGCGCCCTCGAAAACGGCGGGACGCTGCCCTGGAGATATCGCGGCACTCCCTACGAAAAAGTCATTGACCCCGATGGCATAACGACCGAGTTCGTGCGCTGCCCCGACCCTACG
>Ga0233423_10000387_pt1 | contig 24320 bp, 24 predicted proteins | sample Watercolumn_Mata_FD_180713 | JGI IMG/M metagenome (GOLD analysis project Ga0233423, IMG submission 180713) | Freshwater microbial communities from Lake Matano, South Sulawesi, Indonesia - Watercolumn_Matano_2014_112_MG | ecosystem: Environmental > Aquatic > Freshwater > Lake | place: Indonesia...
GACAATACTATCCAGGCTGCGAAAAGGGCAGGGGGGGATATTGTAAGGACTGTGACCAAAAAGGAACTGAGATATGGAGCAGCATTGAGATATGGAATGAGCATAGCAAAGGGGGATATTCTGATTCTAGCAGAGGCTGACTCGACTTTTAGGGCAAAAGACATCGGAAAAATACTTGAATACATGAAAGATGCTGATATGGTAGTTGGGACGAGGACAACGAGACAGATGATAGAACAGGGTGCAAACATGGACTGGTTTCTCAGATGGGGAAACGTTTTTCTTGGGAAAATGGTGGAGCTGCTTTGGTGGAGGCAGGAACCGAGGTTTACTGATGTTGGATGTACATACAGGGGCATATGGAAGGATTTCTACAACAAAATAAAGGATAATCTCACAGCACCTGGCCCTGAATTTTCAGTAGAAATGATGATTGAAGTTCTGAGGACAAGGGGCAGAATAATAGAGATACCCATCAGTTACTACAAAAGAATGGCTGGCGAGTCCAAACACTCAGCAAAAAGGATCAAAGCAATAAAAAATGGTTTAAAAATGATAAAAACCATAATAAGAAAATTGTGATTTTATGAAAATGCCGGTTGCTGTTCTGAAAACAACGCCACAAACATATATGGATGATGCCGCGAAGCTGTTCAAGCTCGCCGGGTTCAATAGGTTAATGGATCCGAAGAAGAGGACTGTTTTGAAAATAAACATAAGCTGGCAGGAATATTTCCCTTCCTGCTCAACTTCCCCATGGCAAATGGATGCCGTGCTCAATATACTAAAAGATAGAGGCTTTAAGGAGATACATCCTGTTGAAAATATAACTGTTGTTACAGATGCCTACAAAGGGATGGAAACAAACAAATTAAATAGTGTCCTGTCAAAATATGGCTTGAAGTTCGAGTGCTTGCTAGAGGGTGGCTGGGAAGAAATGCCGCCATCAAAAAAATTTATATTTGGAAAGGAGGATATGCTTTTGCCGTCTGTAATAAAAAATTCTCAGGTCATTCATCTTCCAACCCTGAAATGCCACGGACATTCTGTCACCACATGCTCTATGAAAAACGCCTTTGGCTTTCTGAAAACAGTCAGGCATCATTACCATCTTCATATCCATGAGATATTAGTTGATCTCCTAAGAATACAAAAAGAATTCTGCAAATCGCTTTTTTCTTTTGCAGACGGCAGTATCGCAATGGATGGTGCGGGCCCGAGAACAGGAACACCACATGTCAAGAATTGCATTCTTGCTGGTGGTGATATGGTTGCAGTTGACGCTGTAGCAGCGAAAATTATGGGGTTTGACCCGATGAAGATAGGTTACATAAAGCTTGCACATGATGAGGGACTCGGTATTGGAGATATCGACCAGATAGACATTGTTGGAGAGGATATAAACAGGATAAACTTCGGGTTTAAGTCAAAAAAAGATCCTGTGATATATTTTGACAGGCTTCTCAGGGCAACAGCATTGGAACCGCTCCTGTTCAGAACATCTTTCTTCAGGCTTGTTGTTTTCGCCAGTGACCTGTATAGGAACATGTGGCTAAAGACCCGCGGCAGGCAGCATATAAAAAGTATTATGAAAACTGAATGGGGTGAGCTGTTCAGGAAGTATTGATTTTGTAAGTTATAGTCAAACCACACAATATCAGCGTGTTTTTATGCAATACAACAGGCATGTCACACAAATATGGGATATCGTGCAAATGTTGTGATAATAACGCACACAATTTTATACACTCGTTGCGATAATCAAAATATATACGGGTTGGCAGGCACAACTTGGTCCGCACGACTTTATTTTTTTGAACCATATTCTAACATACTCTCCAATTCTGCTTTCTTATTTCTATTCTTCAGCCCTACCACAATCCAGAGAGAAGCAACAGAACCAGTACTGAAACAAACAAAAATTATAAATCTGTATATTATAGTTGCGAGAAAAGCCGATGAAAACGGTATACTATACATTGAATAAAGCACACTCAACACGATTTCTCTCACACCTAGACCGCCAGGGAACATTGAAGCTATCCCCACTATCCATGATACCGCCACTATACCAACAGAAGGAAGGAGCGGTATATCGAACCCAACGGCTTTCAGTAACAAGAGCATGCCAAAACCCTCGAGAATCCAGTCGATAATTGAAATTATTATGCTTAGGGCCAGAATTTTTTTTCTGTTCTTGTACAAACCTACGGCTGCTCCGAAATCACCAGCAAGTATGACTATGAACCGCCCTGCTTTGTATCCAATTTTTCTAAGAATTTTTATATCTGGTTTTGTAACAAAATCTATAACTTTTGTCAGAACGTCGGCTATTCTTTTTGGGATTGTTGCTATCAGCAAAAAAATAACCGACAAAAATATTATAACTACTGCCAATATTCCTGTGTAAACAGAAATGGATGCAGAAAACATGAACAAAACAGATAGTATGGCTATTGACGACAAAATCAGTATGTCTATTGCCCTTTCTATATAAGGCACAGCTATTGCTGAACCGCCTGTTATTTTAATGTGCTGTTTAATTAGATATGCTTTCGCCAGGTCGCCTGTCCCCGTCGGCGCAATTTCATTTATTAGCTGGCCTGGAAAATAAGTTGCGATGGACAATTTGAACCTGCTTTTAGTTGTTTGGTTCAAGAGGATATGCCACTTGATCTGTTTCATGGTTATCACTAAAACAAGTATTACAAAACTGTAAAAAACATATATTGGGTCTATTTTGCTTAGGTTTTCTGCTATTGGAACTGAGAAATAGAAAACTACAACAAGTATTATAATTAAACCAGCGAACATCAACGGGCTCAATTTCATAGGGTTAATATGTTTTTGTGAATAAAAAAAGGCCAAGTGTGTTTTTAAACGTTCCCTCTTCATTATATCTATATGAAAATATTATTGTTAAACCCACCGTTCATGTCTATGTATTCGAGGCAGAGCAGAAGTCCTTGTGTAACGAAAAGCGGTACATTTTATTATCCGTATTATCTTGCATACGCTACAGGAGTATTAGAAAGGGCTGGATTTGAAGTTAAGCTGCTCGATGCTGTTGCAGAAGGCATGACCCATCAGGATGCAATTAACTTTGCTGCGGAGTTCAAGCCAGACGTACTTGTAACAGACACATCAACACCAAGCATTTACAACGATGCCAAAATTTCTGATGAAATAAAAACGCTTACGGGTTGTTTTGTCGTTCTTGTTGGTACGCACCCAACCGCTTTACCGGAGGAGACTTTTGGACTTGGAAATATAGATGCTGTCTGCAGGGGCGAATATGATTATACTCTATTAGATCTGGTAAGGAAATTGGAGAGCGGTGGCAAACCGGATTTGGTTGACGGCATTTCATATAGAAAAGATGGAAAAATTCATCATAATAAAAACAGGGATTTGATAGAAAATCTTGATGATCTGCCGTTTGTTTCTGTTGTCTACAAAAAACATCTTAATATCAGGAAGTATTTCTATGCTTCTCTCATGCATCCACAAATAACTATACTTACAGCACGCGGTTGTCCATATAACTGCTCCTTTTGCAACGCCCCTTTCAAAAATTCGTATAGAACCAGAAGCGTAGAAAATGTGGCGAACGAATTTGAATGGATAAACAAGAATCTTCCGGAAGTCAGGGAGATTATGATAGAGGATGAGACCTTCCCTGTAAACAAGAAAAGGGTACTGGATTTATGCAGAGAGCTAAAAAAACGCGGTATAGGAATAAAATGGTCTTGCAATGCCAGGGTAAATACTGACTTTGAAACATTGGATGCCATGGGCGGGGCGGGTTGCAGACTGATGTGTGTGGGTTTTGAGAGCCCTGACCAAACATCGCTCGATGTTATAAATAAAAAAACAACAAAGGATATGCAACTCGAATTTATGAAAAACTCGAAAAGGGCCGGACTGCTCGTTAATGGCTGTTTTATTCTCGGCCTGCCTGGTGACACAAAGGAGACGATAAAAAGAACCGTGAATTTTGCAAAAGAGCTCAGACCAGACACTGCTCAGTTCTATCCCCTAATGGCTTACCCAGGAACATCTGCTTATAAATGGGCAAAGGATAACGGTCTTCTGATAACAGAGGACTTTTCAAAATGGGTGACAAAAAACGGGATGCACAACACAGTTATTTCAAGGCCAGGCCTGACTGATATGGAACTCGTTGAGTTATGTGATGAGGCGAGAAGGCAGTTCTACGCAAGACCGTCTTATGTGCTTTCAAAATTAGGGCAGATATTAAGGCACCCCAAAGAAACAAAACGTGTGTTAAAAGCAGGGAAAAGGTTTTTGCCAACAATTCTAAGGGAGAAAAATGTATAATAAATTATTAATCGGTGGTTGCGAATCAGCATTCAAAATCTCCCAGAACAGATGCTCTTGTTTTAACAAAAACCTGATCTATAACATCTGGGTTATGTTCTACTCTTAATAAAACACCGCCGCCTTTTGCTGTTGTCTCAACTCCATTCATCCACACTGCTTTAGGATATCCTCCATTCGTCCAGCCGGAATGACGTAATCCGTGCAATCCTACCTCTTCTGGCGGTATAATTCCATCCAAAGCACGATATAATTCCATTGCTTGCTTTTCTTGGTCTGCAGCAGGGTCGGTGTCAAATCCGCAGGTTACAAACACATCACCAGTTGAACGGTATTTTACATGTCTACCCATACTCCCTCCAGCTGTGCTTGCAGCTCACACAGCGCAAAAACAGGGTTGGCGCCTCGTCAACGCTTCTTGTCTGCTGCAGCCACCACACGGCTTCCTTATTGCCGCACTGTGGGCATATGACCTTTGTTTTGGGCAGTGCTTGTTCTTCTTTTTCTATCACAACAACATCATCACTGGGTTTGTTTTTGATCTGTTCTTCTATTTCTATTGGCTTGTAGTCTGTAAATTTGTGGCCGCATTTTCTGCAGACAAACACTACCTTGTTTTTCTCTTCCTTCGCTACAAGGATTGTACCGCATTTTTCGCAAAAATCCATATATATCACCAGATCCTTTTTATGGCTTTGAAACCTAAAAACCCTATTATAAGTGCCGTTATTACGTATAATATGTTTGGAATTATGAACTCTGTCATCAGTATTTTTACCCATCCAAGATAAGGTATGATCGCCACCTCCTTGCCATGAATTTGCTCTTTTAAAATATTTTTCTCGAAACTCAGCTGGCCGGAGTTTGCATCGCCCTTTGTTTGGAATGAGCCGTCAATGTTTATCTTTATGATTCTATGAACCACCGGCACATTTTGACTTGGCACTGAAAAAACTATTATATCCCCTATTTTTAAATCTTTCGCTTCTGTGCCGATCAGGACAAGTATGTCACCTTTATAAAACGTGGGGACCATTGAATTTGATTCCACTGCCACAAGAGGCATGTCTGTATTCAGAACCAGGGCAAGTCCCTGGTTTATCAGGAATGCTGCTATAACCCCGCCTACGATGTAAATAATTGTTGAGATGTTGTCATTTGACATAAAGCCCTTAAATTTGAAGGTATCTGACTATTTATGATTGCCAGATCACATTATCTTACAATACCATTAACATGTATCATATTAATATCTATTAAACGAGAATTGTCTCCTCCACTGCAGCTGAAAATAATCTATTACCAGGCATCCATATCTAGTTCGGGTTTACCGGCCCTTCTATCCTTTACAGCGGATATAACACCCTTTATATAGAAAACTGTGGCAAGGGGTATGAAAAAGAATATATATGGGAATATGTAGAATGCATTTGATTTGCTGCTGTTTTTTTCAGATACTATTGTAATGGCCAGGTGGCTTACACCACCCATTGCAACTGCTAGCACACTTGAAAACAATGGCAGTAAAAAAATGATAGACACTGACACTATTTCCTTGATTGAAAAAGCATATACTATGTAAAATGGGAGTATTGGAATCAGGAACCACATCTGCCAGAATAAAAGACCTACAACTGCAAAAAAAAGCATAATATAAGGAAAGAATTGCAGGTAGAATAGAGGATGTGTTCCATACTCCTTGTGGTGCCTATAAAAAGAATATGCTGTTCCCTTTGCCCATCTCATTCTTTGCTTTTTAAGTTGGGCAATTGTTTCTGCCTCAATGGTTTCTGCAACCGCCGTCGGTTCATATTGTATTATACTCGTTTTGGCCAGTTTTGATGCGAACTCATTATCTTCTATTAGTGTGTTTGGCCAGCCACCCATCTGTTCAAATGTTTCCCTCTTTATTGCTGCACAACATCCGCGAAACGTAAGCATGGAACCGAAAAACATGTGTGCTTTGTATAAGGCCGAGTTGAACATATTTTCTATTGCTATCAGTCTGCCCAGTAATGTGTGTCTGTTCTTTGTTATGTGTTTTGGAACAACTACAGCTATACCCGGCTTGGAAAACCAGGGAATAAGCGTTTTCAAACTGTTTCTGTCAATTGTTGTATCTGCATCAAGAAAGAGCAGTATTTCTCCCCCTGTTTTTTTCATAGCATTATTGAGGGAGTTTGCCTTTCCAAGTCTTGAGATGTTTTTCACAAACGGGACACCGAGCAAACTGCATATGTCAGTTGTCCTGTCTGTTGAACAGTCATCGGCAACTAATATCTCTTTTTTAGGGTAATCTATATTTTTTGCTGAAAGTATCGAATCTTTTATGTATTTTTCTGAATTGAAGGATGGTATTATTATAGAAACCAGCGGAAGGTTTGTAATAGAAAATTTAGGCCTTTCAAGGCCAGACTCCCATTTCCATCCAAAATACCAAAACAATGCTGCCAGTACTACTAGTGCTCCGATGACCGGGTACATAATAATTATTGGTTGGGAATGGTTATATGCTGGTATAACATTATTATATTGATAGCATCCCGCTTGTTTAACCAGGTAGAGATATAGTCCCTCCAACTAAGTATAGCATATATGGCCCGGTTTATGTGCCCCAAATGCAATAACAAAATTGGATATGGAAAGTTAGGAGAAATAGTACTGTCTATGCAAGTATGAATATGTGATATCTGTATGCTGTTAATCTGATTAAAAAATGCTGAAACTATTAAACAATAGGATGTTGTTGCTGGATGGGGTGTTGCTTTGCCATTAATTAAATTTTTCTACCAACCGCTCCTATAAGCCTTCCATACTTATTTGCAAGGAAGTTGCCGTAGTTCAGCCTCATAATACTTTTACTGCCATGGAAGTTCAGTGCCTTTTTAAGCAGTGTTCTGGAGTTCAGCACAAGCGGTGCAAGCAGCCAGAGTGCAGAAATGAACATTTCTCCGCCCATCATTTTTTCTATTTCAATCCCGGCCCTTCCCATTCTAAATCTGAGTTCGTTTGCAGTATACGGATATTCGTTGCCGTAAACCCATGTGTTTGTTTTTTCTGCCATGAGCTTGCCGACTCTGTAGAATGGGTTTGCCTGGTGTGGGACTATCAGAACGACCTTACCGTTCTTTTTCACGGCATTCGCATGGATATTTACAATTTCCTGTCTTTTCTCACCGATAAAATGTTCAACCAGGCCCTCTGAATGACACAGGTCAAAACTTTTTCCAGTGTTGAAATCAAATACGCTTCCATGTATAAGCTCTCCTGTAAGTGAAAACCTGTCTAAAGTTCGTTTTACAATTTCTAGCGAACTTTTTGACTCATCCAGAAATGTGACTTTTGCGCCAAGCTTTGCCATCAAAATTGAATTTATACCTGTACCGCATCCAAATTCTATTACTTTCCTGCCGCTCAGACTGAAATTGCCCAGCAGCATCCTATAGTATTCCCACATCACACTTCCATGTTCAAAATCAATATCTTTAATGCCGTTCCATATGCTGTCCCATGCCATAGGTAATTATTGGGCAAAACAATAAATATATGTCTCAGTGCGCATTCGGTTGGTTTTCTTATCAATGAACATGTGCAGAATACGAAGAGTTGCCAGGGACTTGAAGAAGGGTATGATATATGACAGTAATTGAATTTTATAACTACAGAACGGCAATTGCCCAACAGACTCAGTCACATTCAAAATTTACTTCTAAATATTCCTCGCATCCGGCAGCAACGTGACTTTTTTCTCTTTTCTTACTTCATACAGGTACTCAATGGCCATTCTCATGTTGTCCATTCTTTCTTTGGAAACCGGCGGCTTTGCAAGTTTGCATGTGATTATTGAGGATTTTTCCCTCATTAATGTTATCTGTTTTCGGACGGAAGAAAAAGGCGTGTCTTTATCTTCCTCAGGAAATCTGCATGAACTCCCGCTATTTTTGTTGGTGTACTCCATCTCAGTGACCCAAAGGTCATATTTTGTTTGGGGTGATTCAATTTTCTGTGTAACAAAGCCCGAACCCCTGTCTGAGATTTCAAACTCTATGATTGCATTGCCGCTAGAAGACGCCTTTGCAGGTATTGGCTGCTGTTCCAGAACCTTTATATTCGGCTTTACAGGGCCTTCGCCGGTTGTCTGCACTGAGGTTTTTGTCTTGAAGCTGCCGTCTTCTATCATCCTTCGCATTTCGTCCTCGTTTATGAAATTTATCGTCGAAAGCACTGATGTTTTATACGGGTATTCAGCAGATACCTTCAGGGTGCATGGGGTCTCCAGGTTTACAGATTGGCTCGCTGATTCAAGTTCCCAGGAAACTTCAACCGTTTCTTGGGGGTAGATTCTATCTATGACACAGGTATCGGACGCTCCAGACGTTATTCCTTTGCATGCTGTTTCCTTTATATTAAAAACGCCTGTGCAATAATCGTATAGTTTGACAGTTATGCCTTTATCTGAGAATTGTGTGGTTGTTCCCTTTCCGACTTTCTCTTTGCTACCAACATTTTGTATGTAGGCAACAACACGTATGGTTTGTTCCTTCCGTATCTTTTCCGGATATGTGTTGAGCTGTTTTATTATCACTATGTCTGATGTGCCGGTTTGCCCGCCAAAAACATCAGGCAGGAACGGTATTTCTATGCCTATGCCAGGGACAGTACAACCAGATACCATAAGAATTAGCAGCACCGGTATTATCCATTTCATAATAGATACTTATTTTGATGGGTTTATATGTTATGTAATCTGTGATATATTGATGTTTGTTGTGTTGTTTGTGTGTTTGTATAATAATGTTCTCAGCTCTTAAGCTAAAACTTACAATTTTATAGTATGATATCCCGCAGGAACGGCAGCGTGAAGGGACAGATGGTCTTCCAGTTTATTATTGCAGCAGTTATCTTCTTTGCAATTGTTTTGTACACGCTGAACTTCTTGAATTCGAATGTGAACTCCTACTGGAACGATATGTTTGTGAATGAACTTGAGAATAAGGCTGTCAGCGTTTCTGAGGTTCTGGTTAAAAGCAGGGGGGTTTGGGATGGAAACACGCCCAAATCAATCGGTTTGGTAGATGATGATTATATGTGGCCTGTTTTGAAACTTGATAAAATCAAAAATTTCATTAATTTTTGTTTTTCAGGCAGTGTCCCAAATGAAAATGCATTCAATATTTTAGGCCTAAATGGATACGGAGCAAACATTACTATAAGCAGTGCAACACTGGACAAAAACGTTCTTTGCATTTCTTCAGATTCTCAGTATCGTTGCTCCTGTGGATATCCGCTAACAAATGGCACGAAAATGTATATAAAGAGGTATGGACTGGTTATGTATTCCGGTGCTCCAAATCCTGTTGCAATAGATGTCTGGTTGTGGAAAAAATAATATCCGGCGCTATAGCAGTTTTTGTCTTTTGAGAAACTCGTGAATTGCTTTTTCAAGTTTGTTCCCCGAAATTTCCCTGAGCTCATAAGAGACTGTTACCAGTGGTTTATTTACTTTCAGGAACTTTCTCAGGTCAATTGGCGTTGCACAAATAACCAAATCGCATGGCACCTTGTTTATTGTTTGTTCCAGGTCGGCCAGCTGTTCGCTTGAATAGCCCATTGCAGGCAAAAGATTCTTTATATGCTTGTATTTTCTAAAGATCTCTTTTATTGTCCCAACAGCGTATCTCTCGGGGCTGATAATTTTCACTCTGTGTTTTTTGGCAACTATCATGCCTGCACCAAATTTCATGCCGCCGTGGGTAAGTGTTGGCCCGTCTTCTATAACAAGCGCTTTCTTTCCTGCTGCAATGGGTTTTTTGGCTTTTACAACTGAATTTGCATCTATTATCATTGCCTTTGGATTGAATTTTTTGATATTGTTCCTTACAATCTCTATTGACCTTTGGGAAGCAGAGCCCTCTTTGTTTATTATTGCTATATCAGCCATCCTGAGGTTGATTTCGCCTGGATAGTATGTTACCTCATGGCCTGGCCTCAGCGGGTCTGTGATGACTATCCACAGGTCTGGCCTGTAGAACGGCATGTCGTTGTTGCCGCCATCCCAAATGATGACATCGGCTTCTTTTTCAGCGCGTCTCAGTATCTTTTCATAGTTAACGCCTGCATAGACGATGTTTCCCATTTCTATGTGCGGCAGATAATCCTCAAGCTCTTCAACTGTGCACTTTTGCTTCTTCAGGTCTTTAATTGTCTCGAATCTCTGGACTTCCTGTTCCTTTAAATCCCCGTACGGCATCGGGTGGCGAACGAGAACGACTCTAAACCCATTCTTTTTCAGTATCCCTGCAACCCTTCTGGCTGTTGGAGATTTTCCGCAGCCTGTCCTCACTGCAGTTATTGCTATTACTGGTTTCTTTGATTTCAGCATTGTTTCTGTACCCATCAGCATGAAGTCTGCACCGCAGGAATTCGCCAATGACGCCTTGTGCATGACATCTGTGTCTTTCAGGTCAGAATAGGCGAGAACGGCCAAATCAATACTGAATTTTTTAATCAGCTCAGGGAGCATTTCTTCAGGATAGATTGGAATATCATTCCTGTATAACCTGCCGGCGAGTTCCTTGGGGAATGTCCTCTTTTCTATCCCAGGCAGTTGTGAAGCTGTAAATGCCACCACTTCATATGCTGGGTTGTCTTTGAAGAAAACCAAGAAATTATGGAAGTCTCTCCCGGCTGCTCCCATTATGATTACTTTTCTTTTCATTATTAGTAATTGTGCGTGATAGTAGATAAAATTGTAGATTTATTATGAATTTATTATCTGTGCCCAGAACGATTGCATACGGCGAAAACTGAAACCAAGCACCTGATGCATGTTGTAAAATGCTAAAAATCAGCATGCCTCTATGAATTGCGGACTAAAGTCTGCAGTAGACCAATGCCCATCACTGCTCTTTTTTCTTCTTTAAAATCAGAATCGTTCTCGCCATGTCGCCCAGAGTTTCTTGCATCACCCTTCTCACATCTTCCTCTGTTGCTCCTGTCTGGTCTATCACAGTCTTCACATCTTCCGATGAGAAGGGCTCCCGTTCCATTTCTATTACCTCGCCGGATATCTGGAAGGTTTCCTGGCCCATCATGTTCATTTTGGATACGGTTGGGTTTCTGATAACTATCTCTTTTTCAGCTGTTCTGATTACTACTTCCTCTGCGTCTATCTGCTTCGTGGAAATGCCCATCTGTTTTGCAATCTTCTCTATCTGCTTTGGGTTTATTTTCATATTCTGTTTTTTTCCTCACATTTATCTATTGTGTGATTATGCTTGTTATAAATAGTGCTTTAAAGATTTTAAATGGCATGCTACATCCCGGCAAGCGATTATATCCCGTATATTGGCCCTATATCTTTTGTTCTAATAAATTGCAATGGATTGCCATATACAAAAACATTACCGGCCAAACCTCATTACTATGCACTGAAAGTTTGCAGCTCGGGGCGTAATGGGGTTCAGGCAGAGTGGGTTTACAATTCCAGTAAAATAATTGCTCGCCTGACCTCATTAACATGTCAATATCAGATCTCCTTGCTGAATATCATCAACTGCCGTTCAGATTCTTGACGTTGATTACACCATGGTTGACAAATATCAGAACTCTTGCTAAATATCATCAACTGCCATAGCAACATTCCAAAATATATTTTTTTCTTTCATATGTTTTTTTATTCTTTCGCAATCAAAAGAGAAGCATGGAGATTCAGATTCTTGACGTTGATTACACCATGGTTGACAACAAACCAATCGTCAGGTTTTTCGGCAGAAATAAAGAAGGCGAAAGCGTATGTTGTTTTTACAGCGGCCCCTTGCCCTATTTCTATGCAGGCGGGAAGGATGCAGAAGACATCCTGAAAAAGGAAGGCTTTGTATATGAGAAATCCGGTATGAAAGTTGCAATAAACCCCGATGCGCCTCTTTCTTTATTCAGGGTCTGGTTAAACGACCCGTCCAAAACTCCAGACATCAGGGACAAGCTGAAAAGCTTGGGCCTGGACGTATACGAAGCTGACATACCATTCAAGAACAGGGTCATGTGTGATCTTGATTTTTCTGGCATGGGCTGGCTAGATGTTCAGGGAAACATTATAAATACGGAAAGCGTGTCTGCCAGCAGGTCTGTACAGGCAAAAGAGATAAAAAGAACTGAAAAAGATGAGAATGCCCAGTTTAAGATGCTGGCCATGGATATAGAAACCCTGATGGATTCGGGAAAGATGGATATGAAATCAAATACTATAATCATTGTTTCTTTTGTTTTCAGTCATCCGTACAATGGAAAAAGGAGTATGGTCCTTAGCACAAGAAATGGGGACGGCGTAAATTATTATGAAAACGAAAAGGCCATGTTGGAAGGTGTGAAAAATATTATAAATGGCTTTGACCCGGATTTCATCACCGGCTATAATATAAATGCGTTCGACCTGCCGTCAATAATTGCAAGGATGGAAAAATACAAGCTAAGGCCGGTTTTTGGCAGGTGCCGGCAGAAAAGAGCGTTTGTCAAAAAAGTATCTGCCAGGGAAAAGGTCTATGTGCCCGGCAGGGTTGTGATAGATGCGTATGAAATTGTGAAAAAGGATTTCTCGATGCCGAGGTACGACCTCGGCGTTGTGTGCGAGACGCTGCTCCAGAAGGGAAAAACAAACGTAAAACATTCAGAGATAGGTACATTTTACCATGGCACAAAAGAACAGTTTGGTCGATTGGTTGAGTACGCAGCAAACGACTCAGCGCTGGTGATGGAAATCATAGAGCGCCTGCATCTCATGGACAAGTATATTGCGCTTGCAAAGATTTCAGGAACGCTTTTGCAGGATGTGCTTAACAGCGGCGAGACTGCAAGGATTGAGAATCTGCTGCTAAGGGAGTTTAACAAGCATGGCTATATCCTGCCTTGCAAAGCATCTGACAGGGAAATGACAAAAAGAGAGGCAGAGAGGGAAGGCAAACTTGTTGGCGGCTATGTCATAGAGCCGGATAAGGGCATCCATTCAAACGTGGCTGTTTTCGATTTCAAAAGCATGTACCCAAGCATCATAGAAACTTATAACATATGCCCAACAACGCTGGTTCAAAGTGGCAATAGTGGGGATGTGATAAAAACGCCGTCTGGCGCGATGTTTTACAAAAAAAGTGTAAGAGAGGGCATTGTGCCAAAGATTGTAAGCAATCTCATGAAAGAGAGGGGGGTTGCAAGGAAACGGCTCAAGTCAGCAAAAACACCGGAGAAGGTAAGGGCGCTTGACGCAGAGCAATGGGCGCTGAAAATAATGAGCAACGCGTTTTATGGCCATCTCGGTTATGTAAGGGCGAGGATATACAATATGGATACGGCCAATGCTGTTACATCCTGCGGCAGGGAGCTGATTAAAAAGACTGTTGAATATGTCGGGAAAAAGTATGGGTACAAAATTGTTTATGGCGATACAGATTCTTTGATGGTGAAGATAGAGAATGGGTCGCTGGACGAAATATATGAGATTGGAAACAAAATTGCAGAGGATGTGACAAAACAACTGGAAGGGTCGCTGGAGCTTAAGTTTGAAAAGATATTCAAGCGGTTTTTGCCGCTGACAAAAAAAAGATATGCTGCATGGAGTTTTGACAAGATGGAGGCTGGCTGGAAAGACCGCATAGAAACCAAGGGTATAGAGACTGTGCGAAGGGATTGGTGCAAGCTTGTGTCTGAAACTGTCGGCGCTGTGCTGGAGATACTATTGAAGGGTGGAAACATAAAGGAGGCCGAGAACCACTTCAAAGGCGTATTGGAGGGGCTTGTCAACGGGAAGATTCCAATCCAGAAGCTGGAGATAACAAAGAGCATGACAAAGCAGACCAAGGGATATAAGGGGATGCAGCCGCATATAGAGCTGGCAAAAAAAATCCAGAAGCGTTCGCCTTCTGAAGCGCCGAAGATTGGCGACAGGATACGGTACGTGATTGTAAAAGGAACTGACCTGCTTTGCAAAAGGGCAGAAGACCCTGCGTTTGTCCTTGAAAAGGGGCTGAAGATAGACCCAAAATACTACATTGACAATCAGCTGTTGCCGCCATTGGAAAGGCTTTTTACAAGCATCGGGGTGAGTAAATCAGAGCTGCTGGGCAACGGGAAACAAAGGGGATTGCTTGAAATACTAAATAGCATAAAGGAATCGCAGACAACACTCAGGGCTGCTGATGTGACAGGGTTTGTGTGCTCTGGGTGCGGCAAGTTCTTCCAGAAGGTTCCATTGTCTGGATGCTGCGAATGCGGGGCAGGGTTTGTTTTTTCTTCGCAGGGCGGTATGGCCAGGGAGATAGAAACCAGCGCAATATCGCAGAAGCAGTGAATTGGGTGTTTGTTTATTGATGATACAAGTTTGTTTAATATTGTTTGGGTGTTTTTTGTAATGTTGGGTAGCCAACCAACCTGACAACCACAAGACTTAGCGGACCAGCATGTTCAAGAAGTTCTCCATCTATAACTAGTTCGTGCTCCTCTCCCCTTTCAGCCACAGCAGCTGTGTCTGGTGTTATTAGCAGTCTTGTTGGATAGCCGTTTCTATAAACCACTAGTTCAGCTTCTCCATCTGTCGAAACATGCAACTCATCAAAATCCGGGTGGGCATGCCTTTTTAGTGTGGCCACTGTGCCGTTTTTTAAAGTGTAGCCATTTCCTTCGATTATGCTGTATTTGCCTAAATCTATCAAATCAGATCAGCATGCCTCTGTGAACTGCGGCATAGATGCCGCAGTATGTTGGTCTGGCATGTCTCACAAACATGCACCTTATCTATTGGCTAAAGCCAATAGTATTGGCTCTATGCGACATGTGTGATAAAAATAAGCGCTGCACTAAGTGCCCACTGCCATACCAACCATTATCATCTATTTCCAAGGTTTTCATACTCTATTGACGGCGGTTCGGTTTAAAAAGCATTGTTTGTTTGGAATTGCTGGGACACGCACACGGCATACAATCATATTAACAACACATGAAGAACCGCCTCTTCACACATCTTCACCCTGGCCTGTTACCTTGCATTCAAATATGGACGTGTTTTCCATGTGAAAGCATGGTCTCCCTATTATATAGTATTGATTTATTAGTAAATAGGCTAAATATATACAGAGATTGGGTTGAGGATTGTGTATGAACGAGCACATTGCCTATCTGGCTGGGTTTTTCTGCCTCAGGGGAAAGGTTGTGTGGGACAAGGCAGCTGGAAATTACACAATGGGTCTGCAGACCAAGGACAGAGAAATGGCCCTGCTTTTAGCAGGGAGGATAAAAGCTGCGTTTGGGGAGCCAAGGGTTTACGAGAAAGATGGCCTATATGTGGTTGTTTTTCACGGCAAAGAGGAAGTAAAGCAGTTGTTGGGCATGGCTGGCAGCAGCGGGTTTGGAGAATATGACTGGTCTGTGCCATCGGGCCTTATAGAAGATATGTGGTTCGGAAAAGCGTTTTTACAGGGCGCATTTGATGCTGGCGGGAACATAAGGATTGAAAAAAGAACAGGAGGGAAAAGAAGGGATATACGCATCAATTCTGTAAACAAAGCAGGTCTGCTTTCGCTCAAACAGATGCTCAGCACATTCGGTATAGGTGCAAATGTATATAAAACAGGAAGAGCCTTCTGCCTGAGTATCGAAGGGAAAACCAGATGTAATCTGTTCATGCAGAAAATTGGGTTTGCACATCCGAACAAAATAGAGAAAATGAAGGGGGTTTTAGGATTCTAATAATATATGTAAATCTCCACATGAAGTAATCCTATCCCTATTATACAGTATTGATATACCCATCGTTAATATATGCCCATGTAAAAGAAGATGAGCGGCAACATGAGAACGCCCATGCAGGTGCTTCTTTTGACTCCAAAAAGCGGTGCAATTAAACCGATTGCCGTGGAAACCAATAACAACAGCCAGCCATACGGTCCAGTTAAAATAAACACAAGTGCGACCAGAAAACACATTACCAGAACAGTCATCTTTGTATAATTTATTTTCTGTATAACAATGACAAACCTTCTGGCAAGCCTTGCGAGAAGCAGGGATGAGATGCCAGCTGAAAAAAGGGTTACAGCCACCAACAACAGCATTTCGTTAAAGCCAAATAAAGGAATGAGTTTATCCACCGCAACCGCTGCGCCAGACCTGGGTTTTGAGATTGTATAAAGTGATATTAGAGAGAAGATGGCAACCGTTGTGTTTATAGCGCCCATGGACACAAGAAATTCCTTTGTATCTCTTTTCCTTGTAATCTCTTGTGTTATAACTGTTGCCTGCGCGCTGCCAAGAGCCGGGAGAACACCCATGACAGAACCGGACACCAGGCCTTTGACCACCCCCAACAGGCTTGTTCTCATTGGCACGCCTTCTACATAAATATTCTGTGATGGTATGTTTGTTTTGTTTTTGAGGCTTAACAGCAATGTGCTGATGCCGAAGAGTCCTGTGAAAGCTGGGAAGAGCAGTGTGTTGGTGTCCATTTGCGGTGTGCTGAACATCACAACACCCAATGCACCAGAAAGAAGGAAAAGAAATGTTGCTGCTATAATTTTGCGTTTCTCCTTTTCCACAAGCAGCATAAATATTGTTGTTCCTATCAGCAACCACCCAATATATAGTTTTGTGCTGGCGTAAAGAAACGGTATTGAAAATAAAAACAGGGGCAGAAGTAAAAGTATAAAGAAGACCGAGCCTATGCCACCAACAATTGTAAGGTATATTGCTTCCAGCCCGCGCCTCTCCAACAGCATTTGGTGGCCGGGCAGTATTGACAGTGCAGTGTCTGCTTCCGGTGCGCCCAGCAGTATTGAGGGTACAAAGTCAAAAAAAGTGTGCGTTATCGCCATGGATATTATCGCGGTTGCTATCAGGTAGGGATTGAAAATGTTAATGAGGGGCAGAAGTAGAAAAGAAGCGGTGTTCACATGTATGCCAGGCGTCAGACCCGTGAAGATGCCGAGAAAGAAACCGGCAAACGTGAATAACAAAATCTCAGTGAATATCAATGTCCCCGCCTCCATAAACCATTTCTAGGTTGCCGGATCCTTTGGGATATTCATCAACTGTGCCTGATATGCATATGGCTTTGTTTTTTACAAAGTCTGTTTGGTTTATGCCCATGCGTTCGAGTGTTTTCATTGATGAGTTGAAGATTACAAACGACATGCCTGCTGTTCCGTCCTCTATTGTGAGGAATATGTGATTGTTGCTCGTCCTATGTGAAGTTATATTCCCGCATATGGAGAATTTTCTGCCAATGTCCTCTATGTTTATGTCGGTTATATTCACTATAGTCCCAAGCGACAACGAAACATAGTAAAGAAGGGCCAGACCGGCCATGGAAACCAAAATTGATATTGTTTTCGTTGTCCTCTCGTTCATAAAAATTATTGGTTTTAATCTATAAATTCAATTTCCCGCGTTTCAAGATTTATCAGCGCGCTTCCGGAACCGCATGACAACACTGTGATGCCTTTGTATGTCTTTGCCCATTTATTTTCACTCAACACCCACAGAATGTCTGGTGGCGGATCCAGAAGAAAGTGATCTTCCGTGTCCTTCACCAATTCCATTGTTGGCGAAAGGTGTCTCTTAACAAGATATTGTGTGGCTTCCTGAAGCGTTGTGTTTTTTTGTGGGTCGTACACAACAACAACAATTTCGTTGTTGCCTCTGGAAAATGATATTTTCGCCGGGTTTGTGAGATTTGTTATCACGTTTTTTGTTGTTTCTTTTGCTCTGATAGCGATTATATAATCAACATTGGTGTTGCAGACGTCCGGTTCTTCTGCCAGCAATATTTTAGCCCGCTCTATCTTCTTTATCCTGTTGTTATCCGGGACATCCGGGAATATAATTTCTTTTTCTACCAGCGTGCCTCCTTCTTTAATTGAACCCACCAGACCAACGACATCGTCCTCTGCTACAGTGTGTTTTTTGCTCAACACTTCTAACTTGCCTGTTCCGTCTTCTATGAGAAACCCCGTTGGGGTCAGTTCTCTTACCATTGCTATCAGACCAACATCAACTATCTGTCTGGCGCTGTTTTTTATAGAAATTGGTTGCCGGATTTTTTCCAAAAGAAGGCGTTTTGTCCCGTTGTATTTGTTCTTATAATATTCTGCCAGGTCTTGCGGTGTAATTTTTTCTTTTTGTGCTGTTTTCTTTACAACAACTTTTAGTGTTTCTTTTTCTATGTTGTCCAATGAGAATACGGGCCCGCTGTTCTCCTGGGATTTTTTATGGAAAAAATCTGCATTCGAATCGTCTATTTTTTCCAGTGCGCGGGGCGTCAGTAAAACTCCTGATTCGAAAAACTTTTTCAGTATGCCTTTTTTGTCCATAGATAACAATGCTATATAATCCCATCTCCGGGGTTCGCCTTTCCTTTGTTAACAACACCGGCAAAGACGCTGTCTGTGATGAAATGGTTCTCTTTCAGTATTGCCTTTACTTTTTCTAAAACCGGCTTATTCAGCAAAATTCTTATCTGCCTGGTTCTTCCATATCTGCCCTTTGATATTATTTTCGTGTTTATTATGCCGCACGTATCAAGCTCTGCTATGAGATCTGCCACGCGTCTCTGTGTTAGAATTTTCAACCCCCTTTGCATACATGTGTTTTCGTAAATGCTGAATACATCGCCTGTTTGTATGTCCTTTTCCATTTTTTCAAGTTTTATTATTGATGATAGGACAGCCAATGACTGTTTGGGCAATGAACGAACAAGCTCAACTGAGCTGTCGATGTCCATTTTTTCTTCTGCCTGGTCAACATGAGATAAAATCACCCGTTTGCTTTTGTTTCTCTCTGCAATCTCTCCTGATATTCTGAGCAGGTTGAGTGCTTTCCTGGCATCTCCATGCTCCTGCGCCGCCAGGGCAGCGCATTTGGCAATCACCCCTGTTTCTAATACACCCTCATTAAAAGCCAGGTTGGCTCGTTCTGTCAGGATGTTATTAAGTTGGTTGGCGTTGTAGGGGGGGAATACCACCTCTTCCTCAGAAAGACCGGATCTTACGCGGGAGTCGAGGTTTGATAAAAACCCCGTGTTGTTTGTTATTCCTATTATAGAAAGTTTTGAGTGCTTTAGATCTTGGTTTATTCTTGTAAAAAAATACAATATACCATCACCAGTCCTTTCCACTAAGGAATCAATCTCGTCTATTATAATTATAATATTTTTGCCAATTTCGTCTGCCGCTGCTGTGAATATCTTATAGACCTCGTCTGTGGGCAGGCCTGTTGGTGGCACCGTCTTGCCCAACATGGTTGACATTTCAGAAAGGAACCTATATTCTGTGTCTGCAACCCTTTTCATCTTGCAGTTGACATAGAGTGCCCTCACTTTTTTTGATGCGCTTTCGAGCTCTGCTGTCACGTGCCTTACAACAAGGGTTTTCCCTGTGCCAACCTTGCCATAAACAAACATGTTGCTTGTTTTTTGGTTGAGTGTTGCTGGCGCAACTGTCTTTGCAATGGTTTCTATCTGTTCTTCTCTGTGTAGTATGTTTTGTGGCGTGTGTTTGTCTGACAGATAGTCCCTGTTCTTAAATATGTTTGCTGCACCAGAAGCATAGTTCACAAACATCTCTTTTAGGTTTTTTTGCTCCATAAACATAACAAAATATTATATAGCTAATTTAAAAATTTCACTTGAAACTTTTAAAATCCCTCACACCATGGTTTCTATTGGAAAACAAGGAATAAACAAAAACAAAACAGGTTTTTACATAACAATGTTATGTTTCAATTGAAATTTTTGTTTTGTTAATATAATATTTCCACACGAAACCCGGGTGTGTGTACCAACCAATTGTTTTATATTTAGAACCACCCACTAAATATATGGAAATTTTGTTTATTTCAGATATACACGGAAGGTTTGAGAACATAGAACAGGTGTTCAAACAAGAAAAAGACTTTGATCTTTTGGTGTGCAATGGCGATTTCATAGATATGTACGCGCTTCCAGAGGGGTTTTCGGAAATGTATATAACAGACCTTGTTCTGCAAAAACTGCTTGTCTGCCACAAACCCCTTTTATGCATACCAGGAAACCACGACATAGTGGAGTCAATGGAGCTGTTCGAAGAGGTTGGATGCAACCTCCACGGAAAAGTAAAAAAGATTGGCAGCCTGTCTTTTATCGGTTATGGCGGAGCAACGACACCCTTCAACACAAACTTTGAACCCAAAGAAGAAGAAATAAAAACCTGTTTGGACCGGCTGGCTTCAAAGGCAAAAGGCGACCTTGTCCTTGTTACACACATGCCGCCGCTAAACACCGCCATGGATAAAATACAAGACAACAAACACGTTGGTTCAAAAACAATATCAGATTTCATATTAAAAAATAAACCGCTTTTGGCGCTGAGCGCGCACATACACGAGTCAGTCGGTGTTGACAGGGTCGGCAGAACAACGCTTTTCTATCCAGGCCCGCTTTATGAGGGTAAATATGGAATTATAAAAATAGATGGCAAGACAATAAAATGCGAGACGAGGAAAATTAAAATAGAAACAAAACAAACCAGCCGTGGTCACGCAGACCTGCCTACCACTTAGAAAACATGGCAGAAAGCTTTGCCCTCATAGGCATCTTTGTTTCTTCTTCTTTCCCGACAAGTCTGGCTGCAATTGCCCCTATCTCTCTGGCAACAGCAGAGTCCGGCCTGTGAGCAACGACCGGGACCCTCTTCGCCATGGCGGCCGAAACAGCCCTGTCATTCGGCACCGTGCCCAGTATAGGAAGATTGAGGAATTTTCTCACTTCCTTTGCAGAAACCCCCCTCCTGTTAACCTTATTAAGAATCACCCCGGTGTTCTTCGTGTTAAACTGATCAGCAAAAAAACTGAGTTTGAAAGCGTCTATGATTGCAGGAAGCTCGGGGTTTGTTACTATCACCAGCTCGTCTGCTGCCTCAACAACAGAAAGGGATTCCTGCCCAAGCCCTGCTGCGCAGTCAACAAGTATGAAATCCGCGTCGTCAACTAGTTTGTAAAACACGCCGACCATATCGTTTGACTCGGGCACCATTATCTTGTCCATGGACACCGCTGCTGGAATAACGCGGAACCCAAGGGGATGATGGTATATTGCATCGTTCACGCGTGCGTTTTTCATCAGAACGTCCTGTATGGTGATAGGAAACATGGAAATGCCGAGATGCAATCCAAGATTTGATGTTGTCAGATTGCCATCTATTACTATGACATTTTGCCCGAGCTGTGCCAGAGACGTGGCAAGGTTGGCGCACATCGTGGTTTTCCCAACACCTCCTTTTGCAGAACCAATGGCAATTATGCGTGCCATATATTTTATTCCAATTTATAATTTAAATTCAGATATTCCATCATTCTATATAAGTATGCCCTATTCCATCACAACCAACCGCAGAACGGACCCGTAGCTCAGTTGGATCAGAGCGGCGCTCTCCTAAGGCGTAGGTCGTGCGTTCGAATGCGGCTTTTTTCAAGAAAAAGCTGCAGAGCAAAAAGGAGCCTAAAAATTCTCTCAGTCCACTTCGAGAATTTTTTACGGCTTCCACGAAAGTGAAAATCGCACCGGGTCCCTTTATGAAAAACACGGTTTTGCTTGTAGTTGCTGTTGTTTTGATGTCGGGCTGCATAACAGAAACAGGCATGGTCGTAGACAGAAACGTCGCCACCGAACAAACAACATCTGCTGTTCAAGGCAACCAGACAACGATGAATAGCACAGCAGAGCACATAGAAACAAACGCCGGAACAGAAGCCACATCACAACAGCAGAACATATCTGCGGCTGTAGAAACCCCTGGGGCAGAAGAGAAAACGTGCCCTGTTTGTGAAGACAACAACCCGTGCACAGTAGATGTGTGTGGTCCGGAAACAGGTTATCTGTGCTTGAATACAGAAATAAACGGCCCTGCTTCAGAATGTTCCGGCAACGCAGGCACTTGCAAAACACATGCATGTATTGACGGAAGCTGCGTCCTTGCCACCAGCACAAACTGTTGCGGCAACCAGAACTGCGAAACAAACGAGGATTATAATACCTGTCCTTCAGACTGCAGGCATGAAACAACCCCAACAATAAATGAGATCATGTACGCTCCAAACACCGAGTGGGGAGGACAGTACAACGAATGGATAGAAATATATAATCCATCACAAACCCCGATAGATGTCACTGGATGGGGTTTGGTGGACAACGAAGGCGGCGAACAGAGGAAACACAATTTGCCGGAAGGCAGAATACCGCCAAACAGCTTTATCATATTGGCAAAGAACAAGACAAAGTTTACTTCATATTATTCTGTTGCCTGTGAGGTCTTTAAAGTTCCATTCACTTTGAACAACGACAACGATGCATTGATATTGTATAATCCCGAAAGCAAGGCAATAGATACAATATCCTACCAAAACACAGCGGGCGGTTTGAAAAACAACAGGACACTGGAAAGAACAGTGAGCGGATGGGTAGAAAGCGCGGCGAAGGGTGGCACGCCCTGCCAAAAATAAATCAGGCGATTAAGGTTTCATTCTCACAACTTCATAATATGTCACATTCGCTTCATTATCTACAATTGCCCAGAGCATTCTTGCCCTTATGGAGTGCGCAAGTCTGACCGCACGCGACAGCTCTGTGAAGCTGCATGTGTAATCTTCCGGAACAGTGAAAACTATCCATTTCGTGTGCTCGGCCGGAGTTTTGGGCCCCCTTTTGACGCCAACTCCTCTCTGGTATACACGAAAGTCACAGCCAAACTTGAAGCCTGTTTTAACAACAAGACCCCTCTCCCTGAGATCTTTGTAAACAGTGTATTTTTCATGTAATCTCGTGTCCTTTTTCAGGCCCAAATCCATTAGTTTTTTGAATGTCAGTTTTGTTCTGCCGTATTTCACATCAATCCGCCTTTTTTGCAGCAGAAAAAGCGCTTCCACAAAACTAAGTTCCATTCTGTTTTCAGTCTCCTTTCCATAAGACCTTTGTGAAAGCCCATCAAACCCCTTCCACAGAATTATTTTATTCTCTAACAATGTTCCGTTTGCCTTCTCAACCTCTTTGCTGTCCATAAATGGGACGGGTGAGATTTCCCCGCGCCTTTCAGGAAAAGTCGCATTTGAACTCACGACAGCACGGTCTTCAGCCGTGTGCTCTCCCGGACTGAGCTAACGGTTCCCATTGATTGAGGAATTACCGCCCCAGCGCCCATTTGCTTACCAGTTCTTTTAGTTCCCTTTGTTTAATACTATCTTCAAACCCCGTCTCTCTAAAAATTTAAGGGTAAAGTAACACTTTACCCACCAACTAATCTACTATTATTTAATAATTTCAGCAACTTTTTAACCTGATTATCAATATGCATGGACATTGCCCATACTATATTCCTTTTTATATATATTCGGTTTGTCCAAATTTAAACGCCCTAGGCTGGACTTGAACCAGCGACCACACGGTGCCGGCAGCAGACGCACTGCACAGATTTTGTAACGCATCAAACCATAACAGCCGCGTGCTCTAAACATTGGCCACACAAAATTTAATCAAGTGCAACCAAACCTGCTGAGCTACTAGGGCACAGCCCGTATAGATATAATTTACTCCTGGCCAGCTTAATATTGTACAATTTCTTTATGTATACTTAAAAAGCAGACAGCGGGTGTTGTAGATAACCCCCTATCTCTTTACAACCTTTGTTGCATTTCCAGAGAACTCTATGCTATCCGGCCCTATGTTTATGATTGGAGAAAATCCATAAACCTCGGTTGTGCCGTTTTCCGATGTTTCTGTCCAATCTCCGCTTTTCATTTTCATCTTCATGCCGTACACGCCCAGTTTTTTAAATTCCGCTCCCATTACACTGGTTCCGCGCAACGGCAAAACCGCAAACAGGCCTGTGCCGGATTCATTTAGCTCCATTTCCCGATTTTGGAAATCAATGTTCAGCAAGCCACGGAAACCAGTGAAATTAATCTAATCATTTATG
>Ga0233423_10000388_pt1 | contig 24241 bp, 14 predicted proteins | sample Watercolumn_Mata_FD_180713 | JGI IMG/M metagenome (GOLD analysis project Ga0233423, IMG submission 180713) | Freshwater microbial communities from Lake Matano, South Sulawesi, Indonesia - Watercolumn_Matano_2014_112_MG | ecosystem: Environmental > Aquatic > Freshwater > Lake | place: Indonesia...
CGGAAACGAGCACGGTCTTGGGTGTGACGGCCATCCGGATGTCATCCGGGTCGACAAGGCCGTCTTTGTCCACCCGGACATAGGTGACGTCCCATCCGTTTTTCGCCATGAATTGGACGCAGTGCAGGACCGCGTGATGCTCGATCTGCGTGGTGATGATATGATTGCCCTTGCCTGCAAGGGCGCGGCCGGCAGCCCACAGGGCCGTATTGTCGGATTCGGTGCCGCTGCCCGTGAAAACCACTTCCTCGGGTCTGCATGATAAAAGCCCTGCCACCTGGCGCCTGGCCTGTTCCACTGCATCGAGTGCGTCCATGCCGAAACCGTGCGCGGAGGACGGATTGCCGAAAGCTTCATTCCAGTACGGAGCCATGGCCTCAACCACGCGCGGATCGACCGGCGTGGTGGCAGCATGGTCCAGGTAAATGCGCGTCATGCGGGATCCTTGATGCGGGTGACGGGTCTCAGCTTCTGCTCCCAGGCGCCGCTGACCAGTTCCTCGAGCGTGATATTGTCCAGGTCCGATTGGATGCGGTCGTTCAGACGGGCCCAGAAAGGATTCAGAATGCACTTTTTGTCAAGGGAACATTCGCCGCGGGCAATACAATCGGTCATGGTGAGTTTACCCTCCAGCGCTTCCAGTATTTCAGCCACGCTGATCCGGTCCGGCCTGCGGTTCAGGACATAACCGCCCTTGGGGCCGCGTATGCTTGAGACCAGCCCCTTTCTTCTCAGGCGGAGGAGCAGCTGCTCCAGGTAATGGATGGGGATGTGTTCCTCCCTGGAAATCGTGTGTAGCGATACGGGCAGGCTTCTCCTTTCAACTGCGATCCTCGAAACCGCCCTGATGCCGTATCTGCCCTTTGTGGAAATCCGAAGCGACATGTGGTTCTGTTTCCTGTACTGAGCGACGAGGGAGAATATACCAAATCCGACCATTTTTGTCAAGTATAACCTTGCTTGATCCGGCGAAGCAGGATTGTGAGGTGTGCAGACAAAATGCTTGATAAAGGCCTCTCTTCCCGTTAAATTTGGGCGCAATGGATTTTCTGGGGATCAAACTTGAAGGCATGATTGTTCTCGCGCCCATGGCAGGCGTGACGGACAGTCCTTTCCGAATCCTGGCCAGGCGTTGCGGTGCTGCCATGGTTTACACGGAACTGGCCAGCTCCGAGGCGATGATGCGGGACAGCGCCCGGACCAGGCGGCTGATGGAGTTCCTGCCTGAAGAGAGGCCGATCGGCATACAGATTTTCGGCGCCAATCCGGAGGCCATGGCAGCTGCGGCAGCGGAGGCCGAGTCCCTGAATCCGGACCTGGTGGATATCAATTTCGGCTGCCCTGCGAAAAAAGTGGTGCGCGGCGGGGGAGGGGCAGCCGTTCTTCAGGATCTGGATCTTTTCAGGCGCATCGTGGCCAAGGTCACAGGCAGGGTGAGCCTGCCCGTGACGCTCAAGATCCGTTCCGGCTGGGATTCAGGAAGCATCGTTGCAGTGGAGGCTGCGAGGATCGCGGAGGGGGAGGGAGCACGCGCGGTTGCCGTGCATGCAAGGACGCGCTCCATGGGGTTCGGCGGGAGAGCGGATTGGGACATCATCCGCAGGGTCAGGGAATCCGTGGGCATCCCAGTGATCGGCAACGGGGATGTGCGCGAACCCGCTGACGCTGCAGGCATGCTGGAAAGAACGGGATGCGACCTGGTCATGATCGGAAGGGGGGCGCTGGGGAGGCCGTGGCTGCTCAGTGCTGCTCAGCATTATATCGATTCAGGCGAATCGAAAGATGAACCCCCGAATGAGGAAAGGATACGCGTCTGCCTGGAACATTACGACCTGGCGCTGCACCTGAACGGTGAAAGACGGGCTGTTCTGGAAATGCGGAAGCATATCGGATGGTATCTGAAGGGCATGCCCGGGGCATCCAGGGTCAAGCAGGCGGTGTTCCATGAGACGGATCCGGGCAAAGTCAGGGAAATGCTCGGAGGGTACAGGGCCGGTTTGAGCCTGTCATCGCGCGCCATTGACGGATACCCAAATCCCGAGCTATGATGCCGGGCTTGAGGTCCGCCGTCTTCCAAGGCATCATCGGATCACAACCAAGGCACAGAATCGATGCATCCTGCGGGCCCGGGATGAAGACGCCCCTTTGATCTCGGATCTCAGAATTCTGATTAACGATCTCAGATCTCCCGAACCCCTATCCCCGAATTCCGATCCCCGGCTTTTCACGATGCACGCTGCCCGTCCTTCCGCAGGCACGGGTCACGGACCGTCCGATCATATCCCGGATTGATAGTCCTCCGGGCTGATAGCCTGGATGATCAATTTCCTTTCCACGACATCGTTGATTTTATTCGGCGGCATGGGCAGGGAAGCTTCAGTGGCCACGACTTCGACAAGGTCCACATGCAGCGTATTCCCGGTTTCCAGGTCCTGATAGATGTCGCCGAAATAATGGGACCTGCCGACTGCCTGCATGTTCATGCCCGGCATGGGCTCCAGCAGCATCTTGAATGAAGATTCCCCGGAATCGAATCCGACCAGGGCGCAGGGTTTCCCCTGCTTGATGCTCAATCCCTTGAAGGCAAGCGACACTTCCCCGTTTTTGAACGTGGAGCCTGGCTTGATCATGTCTCCGACATGCACGGGCGGTTCCGTGAAGGCTGCTGCGTGAATGATCCTGTCTCCGATCCGGCGCAGATCCTGTATGCCTTTGCCGCCCGACACGGGTTCGGCAAACACATGGCAGAATCCGTGGAAGTCGATGAAACTGTTGTACACGGCATAGGCCTTATCCGGCATCAGATTCTGCCCGTTTGCATCCTTCAGTGCCGTAAAATGGTCATGCGGAACGCCGAATACCTGGCCTTTTTCATCCAGACCGCTTGGTGTTCTTTTAAATATGTAGGTCCAGTCCCGCATGGACGGGAGTTCCATGAAAGGATTATCACCAAGCCGGATTTCAAAGCGGCCGCATATGCAGCGCTCGTCGGGACCGGCCGACCCTTCCTCCTGGATGCATTTCAGCGTCATGCGGTAGGTTTCCGAGCCCTTCGGAGCTCCGTCCGGGGAAAAATGGAATACGGTGGTCTCCTGGCGGAAAAAACGGGTTTCAGGACGGCTTTTTTTCGCCAGGTCAAATTCTCCGTCCAGCGGGACTTTCTGGCCCAGGCATGCGGCCGTGAATCCGCCCAGGGCCAGCGCAAGCATGCAGGCATATCGTTTCATGGGAGGGCGCTCCTTTTTGGTTGGCTGCCTCAGTATACGGGAGAAAACGGGGCGGGTTCTGATTGAAAGGGTGTTGTGCCCTTCCCCGATCCGGAGATACAATCGTTCCGGGGTTTGAACTGACGAAGATCAATCCAAACGTCTTCATCCCTGCAGATTGAAAATTCCCCGTCAGCTCGCTGCCTGGAAGCTTCAATTCTTCCTGCAATTGCATTGGGAAACACCTATTTTCCCGGTACCATCCCCTCTCAATTTTTAGATATCTTCCCATTTATCCGGAAGGAGGACGCCATGGATAAAAGCCGGCATTTGCTTGCTGCGATACTGGCATCCGCACTCCTGCTTGGCGGATGCTCGGAAAAGAAGAGCAACAATCCGTCCGAAGAGGCTGTTCCGGGAAAGATTACGGCTTCCGTGTCAGGGATCACCGGATAAAACGGCAGCACCTACATGGTGGCCGCATTTGCCTATGACTGGCAGCCCGGTGCTACAGACTCCGCGGTGGCTGGCTACCGCACCGTCGTATCCGCGGACAATTTTTCATCAACTGAAGTCCTGCATGCGTCGGATGCGCAGTGGGACATATCCGAGGAAGAGAAGGTTTTTGAGCCGGGCACCTACAGCGTGGTCTTTTTCGTGGCGCTGCCGGACAATCCGCCACAGTTTTTCGCGGAAGTGCGCAGTGAGGTGAACGGGGACATCACGGTGACTGCGCCTGCATGGGAAAATTGGGTGCGCCCGCGGTCAAAGCATTAGAGGATTGTTCATGATCATCCAACGGCACAGGCCCGATTGATCGTTGCGGGATGTCCATAGTCTGGGAAATGGACTGTTTTCAGCCTGTCAGTCAAAAAGGGAGGTGAAGAATCGGCTTTTTGGGCAACCCTGTAAGTCAAAAAAATGCATGGACTTGGGAAATCTCGCGCAAGTGCGGGATTCGATTCATTATTGCCCCTGTTCACGACCGCGGGGCCATTACAAGCTGAAGGGAGTTTGATCCGCCCCGTCCGCTAGAAACACGCCGTGATTCCGATTCCTCCCGGAACAATCCCGAGGGAAACATGTATTTTGTGTGTCGTTCCCTCCGCCTTGCCTCCAGCCCGGAGCCGGACGTATTCCTCTTCGTCGCGGACAGCCCGCATGGGCTGGCTCCATATCTGCGCTTCTGTGATCGCTGTATTGAGCACGAAATATACCACCCCGTCCCAGATGGAGCGCTTGAAACCAAGCCATGTGACCAGCCCGCCGCTGAGATTGACAAGGCCTGTAATTGCATGAGTTTGCCACGAACGGCCTTCCCTCTCCCTGGCCCCGCTTTTCCTCAGAAGGTCCTAGGCTGCAGCCAGTTTCTCCAACCGTTCCTCTGGAGTCGCCTCTGGGATTTCGGAAAGCCTTCCCGGGGCGGAGGAGGGTGTCATGGGGGTGAGCAGCTGGCCTATCACGCCGAGGCCGGTCGTTGCTGCCCCCAGGGCCATGTCCTGCCTGGTCCGCTGATCCCTGGCGGTCATGCCGACCGCTGCTTGCCCGACAGTCGCGGCGCCGTAACCGATCAGCCAGCCGTTCCACCACAAGGAGGCGCGAGGTTTCCCGAGTTCCAGCGCATCCCGGATGAATCCGAGCCTTTCCCTGACCAATGAATCCGGCGCTGCCTGCTGTGACGAAACAGGCATGACCTGAAAGCCTAGGATGGATGCCAGGATCAGGGCGATGAAGTGATTTTTCCGGAAAGCATATCTCATGATGCCCTCCTCTCCCGGTTAGGCGGTTTTCTCCTTGAGACGCGCGCAGAGCAGCAGGGAGAGGCCCATGAGCACGATCAGTGCAATCATGGGCGCGGTCATGGAATGGGAGGATTTGGACTTGAATGCGTCCATCCCGAAAATGAACAGAATGCCCGATATTTGCCCCATCATGAGAAGCAGCCCGTTCGATGTGCCTTCAGGCGCCGGCTGGGTTGTTTCTGCGCCGTACTGAAACCCGAGTGGACCGGCGCTCAGCAGGAAAAATCCCATGATGAAGGAGGATGCGAGCAAAAGCCTGTAATCCGCCGCGAACGTGATGCCTGCGAGGCCGAGGGTCGCTCCGGCAATGGCGCAGGAAATAAAGGGTTTTCTTTTCCGTGCCCGGTCGGAAAGGGGGGGCAGGATCAGGGCTCCCACAATGCCGCCCGCGATCATCAGGCCGCCGGCCATTCCCGCCTGGGTGATGGAAAAACCTCTCGGCCTTACGATGTCCTCGATCCACGTCGCAACCCCGTTGAATACGCCGAGCCCGACGAAAAAAATCAGCATCAGATATTGAAAGTTCCTGTCGCGGAGGATCTGTCTGAGCCCGTCAAATACCATGGAGCGCTCTTCCTGGCCGGGCCGGCAGGGCGGAGTGGAAGGCCGCTCCCTGACCAGTCCGAAAAAGAACAGGATCGCAGCCGCCGATACGATTCCATAAATCAGGAGCATGCCGCCGATCCCGGAACGAATGGCAAGGAACGGGGTCAAGACCAGCCCGATGGAGATGCCGAGGTACATGGACAGCGTCCCGAGTCCGGCTGCGGTTGCCCGTTCGCTCATGGGGAACCATCTGGCCGCGACCTTGGTGATGGCGTTCAGGATGAATGGCTGCCCGACCGCAAGCCCGATCTGGGAGACAAGGACCCAGGCATAACTTTCAGCCGCCAGGCCGCGCAGCAGGCCGAAAACGCCTGTCAGCACAACTCCGATGCCCACCGCGGTGCGGATCCCGAATGTGTCGATGGCCCAGGATGCCGGAATCGAGACGAGAATGTACACGATCATGAAGACCATGGAAAGAAGGCCGATGCCCAGGTCTGAAACCCCGTAGAATTCAGCCGCTTTCCCCGTTATAGGGGCGAAGGTGATCCACGCAAGCTGGTTGACGGCCACTGCGATCATGAATGCAAGAAGCACGATCCAGCGGTACGAATAGGTCTTGAAGTTCGCGTTTTCCATGATTCACGGCCTCCTTTTGTGACCTTGCCGATGCCGCATCCTCAGGGCGCGCCTTGCACCCTGTTCCTGACCGATTCCAGTTCGGCGAGCATCCCCCTGTCCTGCCTCATATTCCTGAGCTGATTGGCCAACGCATCCCCTTCCCGGATCCGGGATGTATGGTAATAGGCCCTGGCCAGGTTGTACAGGAGCTGGGCGTCTAGCGGCGAAAAACGCCTGGCCTTTTCGCACGCGGATATGCCGCCTTCCGTGTCTCCCAATGCCAGGCGGAGCTGGCCGATCCACTTCCATATGAACGCGGATTCGTTGAAACGGGAGCCTTCTTCGAGAAACCGGAGTGCGCGGTCGTACCGGCCGTCATCCATGAGGATTTTCAAGGCCGGCTCATAAAAGAGGTCCAGATGGGGCACCGTGTACACGAGCGCTTCGTATTCCCTGAAGGCTTTTTCTGCCTGTCCGGCTTTCCGGAATGCCTCCCCAAGGGCGATATGACCCTGTTCAAGGGTGTATCCGCCGGTGCGGAGAATGCCGGCCGCAACCGAATCCTCTTTCGAGACAGGACGGAAGCGGTCGAGGGCTGTGTTCGGCCCAGCTTCCCGGAAAGGCCACCCCCCCTTGAGGTGGAGGATGTTGAGAGCTGCATGAACACTGTCGAATGCCGTGAATCCCCAATGCGTCCTGTAATAAGAGGAAGGTTTCGGACTCCTGCCCTGCCAGTCCGCAGCGATCAGGTGTCCATCCCGCATGGCGTTGAAGAATGCGTCGGCCATCAGAAAATAGCCGTCTATGTTGGGATGTAGATGTTCGTGCATGAGGCTGTTGCCGATCAGGCCCTTGGGAGAGGCGGATTCGAAAACGGATTTCATGGGAACGAATGCTGCGCCGAATTCGTCCGCAGCCTCGCGGATGATCGCATTGAACTCCTCAGCGGCGCGGAAACGCAGGCAGTCCAGGTCCTTTGCCCTGAGATAGGCCTTGCGGGCCGCTTCGAAACTGCCTTCCCGTTCCAGGTCTCCGGCCTTGCGGAACACATCCGCTGCTGCAGGCAGGGTATCGGATGCCTGGGATATAAAAGGGGCCTGGTCGCGCAAATTGCTAACCAGATCGCTGATGTAGACGGGTATGCCTGCTTCCCTTGCCCTGGACAGAAGCCTGCGGAGATTGTCTTTGAACTGGCGTTTCCCGGCCTTGTACATTTTACCATGCAGGGGGATCGGTCTGTTGTCCGCGATGCGCGACATCTCGGTTTCCATGGGGTCTGTGTATCCCGTGGACTGGGTTTTCCGGGAGACAGCTTTTTGAACCAGGCCGACTATGTTGCGCATCAGGATGAAGATTTTCAGCCGCCTCAGCTTCAGGTAGCTTCTCACGACCCAACCGTTCCGGCCCAGGGTTTCCACTGAAGCTGCGCCCAAGGCACCGTAGAACTCGTTGTGGCCTGCGTAAATGAGCAGGGCGTCGGGTTTCTGGCTGAGTATTTCATCCATGAAATCCAGGATGGCGTAGCTTGAAATGGCGGTCATGCCTGTGTTGACCACCTCGATCCGGCGTTCCGGGAACAGGTCGAAAAGCCTGCGGTTCAGGATGCGGGGGAAGGTCACGTTGTTGCCGTACGGGAATCCTGCAACAGTGGATTCCCCGAGTACGAAGACGCGGAATCCGCCTGCCGGCTTGTTCTTCAAAAAGAGATCTTTGCGCGGCGACGGGGTGAAAGAAGTCAGGGCGAAGTAGCGCTTCCCGACATCGCGGTTGATCCCGTAATAAGGGGACGCTTCATCCGGTGTGGAGACGAACAGGGAGGTGTCGCCGCCGTAATGGAACACGCGCAGGCAGGCCTCGAGGCTGCAAAGGGCAAGGACGGGGATCAGGAAAAGGAGTATGTGGAACAGCCGTTTTTTCAGCACCGGCATCGGCTGCCCGTCGCGGATGCCGGGGTTCATCCGTTCTTTCTCCCCATTGGAGGATCATCCGGGTGATGAGCATCCGGCGGGGCTGCATCCCTGCCGATCCTGGCGGTGGGGACCTGGAGGCGGACGGTCAACGCTGCGCCTTTTGATAAAGATCCGGGCTTTCGGCCTCATGTTCATCCGACTTGGATTCGCCCTTTTTCATCCGCGGATCCAGATCCGCCTTCAACGCAGGCTTGTCCATGGCGAGGTCCGCCCAGGTCCTCGGATCGATTTGCACCATCTCCCTGGCCAGTTCGGGCACATTGTAGGTTTTCAGAAAAGTGTCATAGAAGGACGGATCTTCCTGGGGGAGCGGGAAGGGCTTGGATGCAATGCCAGCGTCCAGATAGCTGAAATAGGGCCGCGCGCAAAGGCCGTCCATCCTTTTCGAACTGAATACGATCCAGCGGCTGTTGCTGGACCAGGAGTGAAAGCTGTCTGTCCGGCCGCTGTTGCATTCCATTTTCTTGTATTTTCCTGTTTCCAGATCCATCAGATAAAGGTCCGCGCTTTTCAGATAGATGGGGAAATTCCCGTAATCTGCCAGGGTGAAAATCAGGTGCCGTCCGTCCGGTGATACCCGGGGGATGGTGATGCTGCCCCCTGCCTCCTTTGCCGAAAGCACGGTTTCCGGTTCGCCCCAGGCGTCTTTCTCAGCGTCGTAGGCGATGCGCATCAGGTCATAGCGGATGTTTTCCCAGAACAGGTCCTCCCGGCCGTCCCGCAAGCCCACGTACCTGTTGAGTTCGTCCGCAGCGCAGAAATAGAGATGCCGCCCGTCCGGCGCCCAGCAGGGGAAGGTTTCCATGCGTTTGGGATTCGCGATGCCGGGTCCCGATGTAATCCTGTTTTCGTTCACCAGGTAGAGAACCAGGTCTGATCCGGAGTCGAGCACGTCCCGGCTTTCACCTGTCGCGTGAAAAAACATGGTCAGGCTGTTTGCGGAGAACGCGATGATATTGCCGTTCGGATGCCAGGAGGGATAGGCACCAGCCCTGTTGAAATCCGTGGCCGTGTTGACCTTGCGAAGACCTTCCCCGGTACGAATGAGGGTCCCTGAGCCCTTGCCGCCGCGCAGGTGCATGAGCATGAATCCGGGGTCATTTCCCTTGAAATTGTGGCAGTTCATGCAGTTGTCCTGGGTCAGGCGGTTGACGAGTATCGGTTTTTCCTCGAAATTTTCGAGATTACGCTGATAGAGGCCCATCACGGTCCACAGGCTGAAGGCCGGATTGATCAGCCTGTAGGCCAGGCAGGGATCTATGGGTTCCAATGCGATGCGGTTGACCACAGGCCGGAATTCCTGCCATTTGCCGCCCTTTTTGACCCGGATCAGAAAGGAAAGGGATTCGCCTGCGTTCCTCGAGAGCAGGTTTTTCCAGGCCTTCTGAGGGATTCGGAAGGAGCCGCTCCGGTTTTTCAGACGGATGGGATCGCCGTTCCTGGATTGGATGAAGAGCCCGTATTCCTCCGCATCCTCCCTGACCCTAAAATTAAGGGGCGCGATGTTCGGCGGGATGACTGTTTCCGAGTAGTCCGGGTCGATGCGCGGCATCCTGTCCAGTATTGCCGCTTGTTCCTGGATGCCTCGCTCGGTTGGGACAGCGGCCAAGCAGTTCTGGTTACAGAGTGCTGCCGAGGTGCATAATGCTGCGGCGATGAGACGAAGGATTCTATGAAGCATTGATTTCACTCCGTCTGCAGGGTCATCCTGCATGTTTCGTGTAGAGCAGGTAGAACCAGTATGTTCTGCCGTATTTGGCTGCCAGTTCACGATAGGCTTCGTCCGACTTGCCTCCATGCTTCTTCAGGATGCGCTCGAAATCTTCGAAACGGGACAATGTTGATTTGCGCACCGGTATGGCGGATATTTTCGGATCCGCGGACCTGGCGAACGCCTGGCGGGCGATCAGGGCTTCTTCGTAGATCTCCGGAAGCGGCATCTGCATCCCTGCCTGGAAACGGATCAGGTTTTTGGAAAACACATCCAGATCCCGGTTGATCAGGCTCGTCATCAGGGCATAATCCAGCGCCTGCCTGTTCATAGGGGTTTGAGCCGCCAGCTTTTCCATGTCGATTTCCGGGTATCCGCCGGTGACCAGGAAATCGCTTGCCGGCATCAGGGCATGGATTTTCTGGAGGTCTTTTTCTCCGCGCAATTTCGTTTGGTCCGACAGGCAGGACAGATAATGTCCGGCCCAGCTCCGGCTTGACGGATTCTGCCTGAGCCGGTTCAGAAAACGCGATGCGGCCTCCGTTTCGTCCTGGAGGATATGGACCAGGGCGAGTCTTTTCAGCACTTCCGCTGATTCTCCATAAAGGGTCAGGGCTTCAAATGCCCAGCGCTTGGCCTCGTTGACGTGGCCGAGTTCATAGAAGAAATCGCTGTAGTCCAGGGGATACTGGAAACGGACATCCCTGTCGAGGAACAGGCCCTGTCCGCTGAAATTCTGCCGGATGGAAAAGAAACCGGATGCCAGTCTCCCTGTGTGATACAGGGCCCGGTTGAAATGAAAAAGACCGAGAGGGTGCCCGGCGGCGCGCGGATTGATCCGGCTGCTGACCTGATTCCAGTCTGAGTGATGGGCCGCATGCCGCAGGGCCAGGAATTCCCTCCCGACGCGGTCAACAGCGGTTTTTGCCGCCGCGGCGATCAACAGAGCCGCAACCGCAGCCTGCAGCACATGCAGCCTGTTTCTGATGGTTTTCGGAATGTCTTTTATCAGGAAGGAAACAGCGGCGAGCAGCAGAATCAGGAGCACGGCTATGCCGTCCATCGGGATTTTTGAGGAGGGGGCCGCGCTGGACATGTCCGAATGCCAGATGGGCGAATGCCGCAGGAAAGCGTTCCAGGCCGCTACGAGAAAAACGGCTTGAGTTGCGATCCAGGGGACGAATACGGCCCAGAGCAACATGGAGAGAGAAAGGCCCAGCCTCGGCGCGAGCTTGCCGCCCGAGCCGAAAATTTCCTGCAGGATGCAGAGAAGCGCAAGAAGCAGGGATGCTCCAGGAGAGAGGATGTAAACAATCGCGATGGACAATAGAACGAATGCCAGCCGAATCCCCGTGTTCCGCGGCGCTGCGTCGCGGCAGAGGATGAATCCTTCCAGAGCCAGGATGAGGGAAAGTGTCTTGACAAGCGGGTAGTCGTAGCGTGCCTGGGCCATGATCAGGAACAGGGCAGGCAGGAGCGGAACGACCCAGAGTGAACCGAAGCGCAGAACCTTGAACAGAAGCAGGACGACGATCAGGGCCAGGGCAGAGAGAACGGCTGCTCCAAGCCAGCCTGTCTGGAACAAGTCTGCCAGAAAGGCAGCCATGAAATCCAGAAAGCCGCCTGGCCTCTGCAATTGCCTGTAGAGGAATTCCCTTGAGGCGAAAAATACCGGCTGCTGCGAGAAGTGGATATATTCCGGGCGGATGATGCGCCAGTAATAGTAAAAGAGGGGAAGAAACAGGGATAGGCAGCCGAGCACTGTCCAGATGCCCCGGTCCGCCGAGAAATCGTATCTGCGCCTTGCCGGGCTTTCCTGCTCAGGCTGGTTGTGGGCGTGTTTTTTCTTCTTCGACATGGGAGAACGGTTTGAATCGATAAACATTCAATAATTTATGAAATAGTATAAGAGAAAAACGGGCGAATGTCAAGAGGAATGTATCATTGGCGATTGACGAATTCCCGATCCCCGGTTCCCAGCCACCAAGCCCCCCGGATCCCGGGTGTGAGGTTCGCAGCCACAGGCTGCATGGAGGAATCATCATCCGGGCCTGGAATCGAACGACCCGGCTGACCTGGGATGACCACCCCTATTTCATTTCCGATTGACGATTGCGGATTGACGATTTCCGGATTCCCGATTCCCGATCCCCTAACCCCGATCCCCGTGTATTGAAGCCAGGTATTCATGTATCGCCCGGGCCGCGTTTTTGCCTGCGCCCATGGCCAGAATGACGGTCGCAGCTCCTGTGACGATGTCGCCGCCCGCGAACACACCCGGCTTGGAGGTTTGTCCGGTCTTCTCATCCGCGATGATGTTGCCCCACTTGTTGAGCTTCAGGTCCGGCGTGGTCAGTGTCAGCAGCGGATTAGGGCCCTGGCCTATGGCGACGATGATCATGTCCACGTCGATCACGTAATTGGATCCTCCGACCGGGACAGGCCTTCTCCGTCCGGATTCATCCGGTTCGCCAAGTTCCATGCGTATGCATTCGATGCCCTTCACCCAGCCGTTTTCATCCCCCAGCACTTCTACCGGCACGGTGAGAAAGACCGGCTTGACGCCTTCCTCGAAGGCATTTTCGATCTCCTCCTCGCGGGCCGGGAGCTGCTCCCTGCCGCGGCGGTAAACGAGATACACGTTCTCCGCGCCGAGCCGCAATGCGCAGCGGGCGGAATCCATGGCGACGTTGCCGCCTCCGATTACAGCCACATTCCTACCGATATGCACAGGCGTGTCGTATTCAGGGAAGCGGTAGGCCTTCATGAGGTTCACGCGCGTCAGGAACTCGTTGGACGAGTACACGCCGTTGAAATTTTCGCCCGGGATGTTCATGAAATACGGGAGCCCCGCCCCGGTTCCGATGAACACAGCGTCATATCCGTTTTTCAGTAATTCATCTATGGTGGATGACCGGCCGATCACGAAGCTCGTGCGGAACTCCACACCCAGCTTCCGGATGTAACCGCATTCCCTTTCCACGATCGACTTGGGAAGGCGGAATTCCGGAATGCCGTAGACCAAGACTCCGCCCGGGTCGTGCAGCGCTTCAAAAAGTGTGACCCTGTGCCCCAGCTTGGCCAGTTCGCCGGCAGCCGTGAGCCCAGCAGGGCCCGCACCGATGACCGCCACGCTTTTGCCAGTGGGCGGCGGGATTTCCGGAAGGGAGAAAACATCGTTTTTGATTTCCCAGTCGGCCGCGAACCGCTCCAGCCTGCCGATGGAAACCGGTTCGCGATTTTTTCCGAGTATGCACAGTTTTTCGCATTGTTCTTCCTGAGGGCATACCCTCCCGCAGACTGCAGGCAGGCTGTTTTTCTCCTTGAGCGTCCGGATGGCGGAGGCTGCATCGCCGTTTTTGATCTCCAGGATGAACCGGGGGATGTCGATGTCAACCGGACAGCCCGGCACGCACAGGGGCTTTTTGCACTGGATGCATCGCGAGGCCTCTCGCACAGCCTGCTCCTCGGAGTAGCCGAAGGCGACCTCGTTGAAATTCCGCTTCCGCTCCGCGGGCTCCTGCTTGGGCATGGGCTCGCGGCCCGGTTTTTTCAGATCCTTCAATGGATGTTCAGCCTGCATTCATGTTCCCGCAGCGCCCGCTTTTCCTGGGGCACGTACATTTTCGACCTTTTGAGAAGCTCATCGAATTTCACCTGATGCCCGTCGAATTCCGGGCCGTCCACGCATACGAAACGCGTCTGACCGTCTGCTGTAATCCGGCATCCGCCGCACATGCCTGTCCCGTCCACCATCAGGGTGTTCAGGCTGACGATGGTCGGAATCGCATGGGGCCGCGTCGTCTCCACCACCGCGGCCATCATCACGCCCGGCCCGATGGCCCAGACCCGGTCCATTTGAATGCCTGATTTGATCAGTTCCGCGAGCTTGCCGGACACGAATCCGCGGAATCCTGCCGAGCCGTCGTCCGTGCACAGATGAAGCTCGTCGCTGACCGCGCGCATCTCCTGCTCGAGGATGAAGAGGTCCTTGGTCCTTGCCCCGATGATCGACAGCACGCGGTTGCCTGCCTGCTTCAGGGCCTTGGCAACCGGGTAAAGGGGCGCGATGCCCACGCCGCCGCCCACACAGACCGTGGTTCCGAATTTTTCTATCTCCGAGGGCCTGCCCAGGGGGCCGAGTATGTCCCGGATGGCTTCTCCCTTGTTCATGGCGCACAGCTTCTTTGTGGAAACCCCGACTTCCTGTATGATGAGCCGGATGATTCCGCCCGATGGATCGAAGTCCACGAGGGTCAGCGGGATGCGCTCAGCATGCTCGTCCTTGCGCACGACCACGAACTGGCCGGCCCTGGCATGCACCGCTACATCCGGGTTGCGAATATCGAACCGGACTATCGACTGCGCCAGGATTTTCTTTTCGAGTATTTCGTTCAACTTCATAGGCAATCCGCCTTCCAAAGCATCCTGACTGGTTCTTCAAAGTTTATAATCATATAAATTTTTTTCATTAAAATCAAGCTTATTTGGCTTCATTGATGTACATTGTGGCTGGGCGAACGACCGTCCGCCCCTACCGCTCAACCGGCGGTTGAAGCAAATCGCGCTTCTTCAAGGAATTCCTTATCTGCGCCAATCCGCGAAGTACAGGGAATCCCCGTTCGATTCCACCATGACGGCTCCCTCCAGATCCGTGCGCGCCAAAGGGATTTTCAGGCCTCCGAGAGTGCGCAGCGTGCGGGGCGCGGGAAAGCCGTGCCTGCTTCCCCTGGCGCAGGAAATGACTGCCAATCCCGGCTGAACTGTCTTCAGGAATGCCTCACCGCTCGATGTCTTGCTCCCGTGATGGCCGATCTTCACTGCGTCTGCATGAAGATTACACAACGATAAGAGCTTCTTTTCCACAGCAATACCGGCGTCCCCGGTGAAAAGCAGGCTTGTGCGGCCGAAGCATACCCGAAGGACGATGGAATCGTCGTTCCGGACTTCGGCGGGATTGTTTGCGGAATCGTCCCTGCAGGGCCACAGAAAATGCATTCGCACTCCCGGGAAATCCAGGCTGTCAGGCGCGAAAATGTGTTTCCTGGGTATTCTTTTTGACGCGAGCAGCGAGTCCATGGCCGTCATTTCAGGGACTGTGCAGGGGATTCCCGAAGAGATCCATTGTCCGATCCTGTAATGCCGAACGATGTGCATCAGCCCGCCGATGTGATCGCTGTGCGCATGCGTCAGGATCACCGCGTCCAGTTTTCGGATGCCGGTTCTGTCCAAGTAACGCGAAAGCACATGCCTGCCGCAGTCGAATCCGGGCCTGGTCTCGCCCCCGTCGATCAGTACTTTTTTTCCCCTTGGCAGCTCCAGCAGGGCTGCGTCTCCGTCTCCCACATCGAATTGTATCCACCTCAAGTTGTGTCCGCTGTTTTGAAAGGCGGTTCTCCAGGCATAGAGATTCGCGCAGGCGAGAAGGCAGATCAGAATTTTATTGCGGAACCCGCGGTTCTGAAACCCGAGGAAAAGAAGCAGGATCAGCACATAGAGGGTGATCTGGAGCAAGGAAGGGGAAGGCACGGTACAACTGGAAAACGGCAGATCCGCAGCCCTGGCGATGGACTGCAGGGTTAAATGGATCAACGAAGCATTGAAAACGGCATACACTTCAGCGATCCATCCGGAAATCAGGGAGAAAAGCACGGTGGTGAACGCGATGCCGATGATGATCCCGAACAGGGGTATGGCCGGGATGTTGAGGAACACGGAAAGCAGGGGGATTCGGTTGAAATGATACGCTGTGATGGGCATGGTTCCGAGCTGTGCGGCAACGGACATCCAGAACATGGATTGTATGTTCCGGAACAAGGTGGAATTTCTCACGCCAGCAGGCAGCAGGCAGGGTGGTTGTATCTTCTCCAGTTTCCCGTATATGAAGAGGATGGAAAAAATGGCGCCGTACGACAATTGAAATCCAATGTCGAACAGGTTGCAGGGGCCTGCGAGCAGCACGACAAGGGCCGAGAATCCCAGCATGTTCTCCGGGACTGCTTTTCTCTGGATGATTTTCCCGAACAGCAGGGTGCAGGACATGACGGCTGCACGGACGACCGGCGGCTTGGCTTCAGCAAGAAGGGTGAAAAAGATGATGCCTGCCATCTGGAAGACCATGTTGATTGTAAAGGGGAGCCTCAGAAATCCGGTCACGAAAGTCAGGATGACCAGGATGTATCCCACGTGCAGCCCGCTTACAGCCACGAGATGGATGAGGCCTGTCCTGGAAAAATCGTCCATGATCTCCTGGGGGACCAGGGTGCGGTCCTCAACCAGCGTTGCCTTCAGAAGACCGAGGCCTTCTTCCGATGAGGTGCGCTCCACAACCCTCAGGATGTACCGCCTGGCCGGATAAATGATCCATTTTCTGATCCAGTTGCCCCCGGAGATCCCGGTTTTCGTGCAGACGGAGGGCGGCGCCAGCCTGAGAATTCCGTATATGCCGTTTCTTTCAAGATAAGCCCTGTAGTCGAATCCTCCCGGATTCCTCGCGCCCGAAGGCTTCTCCAGAAATCCGGATACGCGGATTACATCGCCGTAGAGCAGGCTGTCCAGCATGGCCCTGTACTTGCGGTTTGCGGAAACCTGCACTTTCCCGCACACTGCGATGGTCGTGTCCCGAATGGACAGCGAATCCGTTTCCAGTATCATCATCGTCCTGTCCGGCCTTGTTTCAGGATCACGAATCAGCATGGCTCTCACGAGGACGAAGTTATCTCCATCCAAAAATCGGGAGACATGATTGGCAGGCAGCATGCGGGTCGCCTGGCCATGCCGCAATGCTCCGAGCAGAACCAGGCAAATGCAGAGCAGAAATCCTTTTTTTCTTGGAGCACGGATCAGGCAGGCAAGCAGGATCAGCAGGATATAGGCTGCTGCAGCCGGAATCCACGGGACTTCCAGATGACGATCCGCCAGGATTCCCAGGCAGACGAATGTAGCAGCCTTCAGGGCTGGGAACTGTTTCATGTGCTTTCCGCCGGACCGATGGTCAATGGGTCAGGGGATGAGGGAGATTCGGATGTCGGATTTCTGAGATGTGGGGAACGAGGGTGTGATGAACAGGATCAATATAAAACGGGGAATGGGAAGAGTCAATGGGGATTTTTCAGGTGGAGACATAAGAAACCGCCTAATCAAAAACAACAATAACCTTGATCCCCATGGCTGTTTTTGCTAACTTTCCGTTCAGCGAGACTCCAGCAAGGAGAAAAGCCATGCATCATCCCGCCCGTTTTTTCGTCATCATTCTGACTGCTCTTCTGGTTCAGAGCCGTGCCCTGCCGCAGGAAGTGCAGTTGACGGAAACTGAGATTCAAATCCCGACTTACCTGGTTGGAGAACCGGAAAAAAATCCAGTATTTTATGTGCCCAACAATTACCAGGGCGCGCAGATGCATGTGTATCCTTACCCCATGATAGACAAACTCACGGACGTGAAGGCGCAGAAGTCCTACAAGGCCCTTTTCCTGGAAAACGAATATATCCGCATCTGCGTGCTTCCGGAGCTGGGAGGCCGGCTGTACACTGCGGAGGACAAGTCCAACGGGTACGATTTCATTTACCGAAACCGGGTCATCAAGCCTGCCCTGATCGGCATGGCCGGCGCGTGGATATCCGGCGGCGTAGAATGGAACATCCCGCATCATCACCGGGTGTCCACATTCATGCCGGTGGACTATACGTTCACAGAGGAAGAGGACGGCGGCAAGACCGTCTGGGTCGGTGAATACGAGAAGCGCCATCAGACGCGCTGGATCACGGGCCTGACCCTGCGGCCCGGCAGGGCATATGTCGAAGTCACGATGAAGCATTTGAATGCCACTGCCGTTCATCAAAGCCTGCTCATGTGGGCGAATCTCGCGGTACACGCGAACGAGAATTACCAGGTCGTTTTCCCCCCGGATGTGGAAAGGGCAGTTTTCCATTCCAAGGTGCAATTCACGGACTGGCCCGTGTCGCATCAGAGGTACATGGGCATCGACTTCACGGCAGGTATGGATGTGAGCTGGTGGAAGAACACCTCGTCGCCCACGTCCTTCTTCGCCTGGGACACGGACATGGATTTCATGGGGGGCATCGATCACGGTAAGAAAGCGGGCACCGTGCTGACGAGCAACCACCGCATTTTCCCGGGCAAGAAATTCTGGAACTGGGGCAACAATGCGGTAGCCAGGCTCTGGGATCAGATGCTCACGGACGAGGACGGGACGTACCTGGAGCTAATGATGGGCCTGTTCTCGGACAATCAGCCGGATTACAGCTGGAACGACCCGATGGACGTCAGGTCCGGAACCATGCTGGTCTATCCGGTAAAAAACCTGGACCACATCAAAAACGCCAACAGGGACATCGCCCTGAACATGGAAGCCGGGAATCAAGCCGTTCGGGTCCAGGCATACGCCACCTTGATTCAGGAAAACGCGAAACTCGCTCTTTTCAGGAACGGGGTTGAAATCTACGGGGATGCGCTGAATATCGATCCGTCCACAACATACGAGAAAGAAATCCCATTGCCTGCGGGCACGGATCCTTTGTCTCTCAGGGTTGAAATCACGGACTGGGAGGGCAGGAGTCTCATCTCCTATCAGCCCAGGCCGCGAAAGAACGATCCGGAACCTGAAACCTACAAGGACCCGCCGCAACCGGAAGAGATCGCCACCGCGCAGGAACTGGTTCTAAGGGGGCAGAGGCTGGAGCAATTCGGGAATCGGGATTTTGACCCGGCAGCCTATTTCCAGGAGGCGCTAAAACGGGAGCCGGATCATGTGCAGGCAAACATGGGCATGGGCAGGCTGAGGCTCAGGCAGGGATCGTATCAGGAGGCGGAGGGCCATTTCAGGAAGGCGGCAGCCAAAGCCGCGGCCTGGTACACCTCTCCAAAGGACGGGGAACCGCTCTATTACCTGGGCCTGGTTCTTTCCCTAGAGGGCAGGGACGATGAGGCGGAGGAGCTGCTGCACAAGGCTGCCTGGAATCACGAATGGGAATCGCCCGCATACACGCTGCTCGCCATGCTGGATTGCCGGAAGGGGAATCCGGAGGGTGCGCTGGAAAAATTAAAATCGGCGCTGGAGGCCAATACGCGGAATGAAGAGGCGCTTTTCCTGAAGGCCGTACTGCTGCGGAAAACGCAGCGGCAGGCAAAGGCTTTCGAAACCATCGCGGCATTGACGGAGTTGGATCCGCTTCATCCGGGCGCGCTGTATGAATATTGCAGATTGTCGGAGATGGAAAACCCGGAATCATCTGCCGAATCATGGGGACTGTTCATCTCCAGATTGCGGGACGAACCGGACTCCTACCTGGAAATCGCAGGCCGTTACGGCCAGGCCGGATTTTATGAGGATGCGCTGGATGTGCTGAACCGGGCCGCCGGTTCCGGTATTCCGAAACTGCACGGCAGTCCGATGATTCATTACCACAAGGGATATTATCTGGATCTGAAAGGGGATACCCTCGATGCTGGGAAGTCGTTCCTGACCGCGTCAGGCCTGGCGCCGGATTATTGCTTCCCCTACGGCCGGATTTCGGAACAGGCCCTGCTGGCTGCATTGCGTTATTCCCCAAACAATGTCCGCGCACATTATTATCTGGGTAATCTTTACTGCGACAGCAGGCCGGAGAAAGCACTGGAGGAATGGAAAAGGACGGCTGCAGGCCCGTCTCCGCCGGCCGTCTGCTTCAGGAACATGGCCTTTGTGCAGGCGCATGTCCTGGACGACATACAGTCAGCAAGGCTTAACATCAAGAAGGCCATTCATCTCGATCCGCAGGACCCCCTGTATTTCAACGAGTCGGACGCGTATGACGCCTATGCAGGGATCAGCCCGTCCCTCAGGCATGAGACGCTGCGGAAAAACATGAAGACGGTCGGACAGTCGGACGAGGCTATTCTGAGGGCCATCTCCCTGATGATTTTTGCAGGCGAGTATGACAGGGCCATCGGCATCCTGGAGACGAGGCATTTCCGGGTCCCGGAGATCACGGATCTGAATCCCCACAAGCAGTGGACCGACGCTTTCATCCTGAGAGGCGTGCAGGCGCTTGAAAAAGGAAAGCAGGAGGCAGCCCTGCAGGATTTCAGCAAGGTCCTGGAATTCCCCCGCAATCTCGAGGTGGCTGCTGACGCCAAGGCGGGCATATCCCATTTCTGGATGGGAAAGGCTCAACAGGCATCCGGAGATGCAGAGGGTGCGAAGGCCGGATTCAATGCCATGATCGCGACGCCGGCCCATGCGAACTGGGGCGGCAGTTCGGCGCTGGTGCATTTTTACCGCGGCCTGGCTTACAGGGAACTGGGAAACGATGCAGAGGCAAAAGAGGTTTTTTCAAGGCTCGCGGAAGAGGGATCATCCTACGAGGATGAAAAACCTCATTCCGCCCTGGACCAGCGCTCTGTATCCAGGCGGCAGGACTTGAAAAACAGGAAGGCCGAGGCCCTGTTCACGCATGGACTGGGATACCTCGGTCTCGGCCGGAAGGACGAGGCGCGCGCCCTATTCCAGAAGGCCCTCGATGTCGTCCCCGGTTTTCTGGATGCGCATGTTTTCCTGACCAATGAGGCGATGCTGAAGCTCATTCAGCCAAGTTGATTTTCCCGCACCGGCCGCGGATTCCAGCTCTTTCCGGGTTCGGAAGGTCTATGGCTGACGGGTTGTCAAGGTTCGGTCCGCTCTCCGATTTCAGCGCGCTGCCGAATTTCGGCGAGGCCCCGAGAAATACATTGATTCTTTACAATAAATTGTTTTTATTCCAGATCAGCACCCACACAATTGATTCGCGAACGATTTTTCTATCTCTCGGAATAGGACGGTCCGGGCGTTTCTGAAGGCTGAATCCGCATTCAGGGCGGGTATTCAAATGAGCGTGTGAGCAAATCAAAGAAGACAAATGGGGTGAAAAAGAGTGCTGTGCTTTCATTCCGATGATTGACAAGGAAGGAGGAGTGAGCGATGCCTTTTGCATACTTTTTAACGCTGCTGATCGTCAGTGTCGTCGTTTCGGCTGTCTTGCATTTCGGATTCAAGGTGTATGTCCGCCCGGGCCTGGATTCATTCATTTCAAAGGTCATCATCGGGTACATCGGGGCATGGCAGGGGCCCGCAGTCTTTGGGGCCTGGCTGGTTCAGGTGAATGATGTCTATATCATCCCGGCGATTCTCGGTTCTCTGGCCTTATTGATTCTCATGATCGATCTGGTGAAAACGTCAAAGGCGGCTTCCGGCAAGTAGGGATCAGCCGGAAGGTTCATGACAAGCCGTTCGAATCGTTTGAAGGCACAGCACTCTTCATCTTTAAGAAAAACTCCAGCATTGGGCTGCCCGATCACTTCAAGCAATGGCCCGGAGTATCTTTTCCCCGGGCCAAAGATGAAGGAGGGATTGCCGTCCCGCATGGATCTGTCGGCGAGCGCATTCCCCGGCGTTGCCCCGGGGTGAGCGAGCGAATAAAGCTCTCCTTTTCCTTACAGAACAAAGATTCCCCGCCGCGTACGGCGGGGAGCTTCATTTGCCGGGCTCTGAAGCCCGGCCTCAAGGTGCGGCCGTGGTTTTGAAATCCCGGGCGATCAGGGCATTCGAAGCCAAAAAGAGGGGCGGACAGTCCCGCTGGCTGCCGCTTCACCTTAAGAAGAGTATTTTCCGCGTTGCACGGAATTTCCCCGCCTCCATGCGCACCAGGTACACGCCCGAGGAAACCGGCATGCCGTGCAGGTTGCGGCCGTCCCAGCGCACGCTGCAGAGCCCGGCTTCCAGGGGCGCATCCACGAGGACCGCGACCAGCCTGCCCGTCAGATCGAACACGGTCAGCCTGACGCGTACAAGTTCGGGAAGTTCGAACCGGATTTCCGTGCTCGGATTGAAGGGATTGGGGAAATTGGGAAGCAAGGCGAAGCGGTCCGGCAGGATGCCCCTTTCCCCCGGAGCCGTGCTTGCGTGATCCTGTATGAACAAGGCGAAATCCTCGACTTCTCCGTTTACGGCGAGGCCGTTCCAATGGGCGTCCGGCCGCGTGCCGAACCTGAACCTGGCGAATGTCGGGCCCGGGACCGCGTCATCCGGCACCCGGACCTTAAAGTGGAAGATACCGGGCGCGTATTCCCCGCCCGACAGCACGTGTTCCCCGTCCCCCCGCCAGGTACCGTCGCGGTCGAAATCGATCCATGCGCCGAGGAATCCGCTCGCTGGCAGGCGTACCGTATACCAGGCATCCTGTCCGAGGACCAGACCCCCGTCGAAGTTGATCCCGTCCTCGTCGTCCACTCCGCTGTTGTCATCCCCCAGGGCGCCTGATTGCGGCCTGCCGTCCGCCTCCGCGTCCACCCGGTATCCCAGGTACACGGCCGGATTCACCAGGTGGCAGGCGCCGTTCCAGGCCGCAGCTGTCGCATACCCGGTTTCAGGAGCGTCGCCGAAATCCAGATTGAAATTGGAGACATCGGTGCCCAGCTCGAACGCGAGGTCCCATCCCTCCGCCATGGGTTCGGCCTGGGGCAGGGGCTCTCCGGGCTGCGGATTCAAGGGATGGATCAGGCGAACCGCGTCATTGCTGAAGTAATGTTCGCGCGTGACCCATCCCCATGTTGTGTCGAGCGGCATCCTTTGGTAAATCGCGGATATGCTCAGCCAGTAAATGGTTGAATCGCCCGCCTGATGGAACCAGCGGCTCTGCGGGATTCTGAAATCGTACCGGAAGCAGGCGAGTGGCTTATCCGTACGGCCCTCAAAGAACACGCTGTCTACGAGTGTTTCGTTCAGCGCGGCCCGTTCGATGATCCAGTCGTGAATCATTTCACCGGGCCTGCTCCAGGGCTGTTCATCGTTCCGGGGCATATCCGTCCACACGCCGATGTGGAAGGCGACGGGCGCATTCGGCGGCGGAACCGCGCTGTCCCAAACGGCGTAGGCGCCCCACCAACGGACGGAGGTGACAGGCCTCGGGTCGAGGCAGAACCAGTCGTCCGCGGCTGCGTGTTCGGGGATTGTCGAGGATTCCCTCCAACCCCAATGCCAGGCCGTATCGTCCGGAGAATGGTACAGGGGAGCCTGACGCCATTTCCGCGCACCGGTTCCGTCCGAAACCTCTCCGACCGGGATGTTCATGTCCTCGACTTCGCCGTCCGACGCAGGCCCGTCAAATGCAAGGCCAAAAGCAGTGGAAAAACGGAAACGCGCGAGGGCCTTTCCCTGAGAAGCCGCGGCGGGTACTGCAAAGGTCAGTGCATTGATGCCGGCATTGAGCGGCAAATCCGAAAAAACGTGCTCCCCCGCGTCCGCCCAATCCCCGTTGCGGTTGAAATCCACCCAGGCATTCAGGATGCCGGCCGCGGAAGCGGTCACGTTCAGGCTTGCCGTCTGACCCGGAAGGACAGGCGAGGTGAAAGCAATTCCGTCATCGTCGTCGCTGGCATCCTGGTCGTCGCCCAGCGCGTCCGGGTGGGGCGCGCCGTCCGGTTCGCCGTCTACGCCTGCGCCCAGGTAGAAGCCGGGGACCAGCGCATGGCTGGCGCCGTTGTTCGCGGCCAGCGTATGATAGGCGGGGTCCGGAGCGTCGCCCCAGTCGGATCCGGATGATTCTTCCTGCCTGTTACCGAACAGGACGCCCGGGCTCGGCCTGGACGGATCCACTGAAACCAGATGCGTGCCGGTCCCACCCGGCCAGGTCTGAACCCATCCTGCCTGCGGTGCTTCGCCCACCAGGAAATCCGCTTTGGCCAGGCCGGAGAATTGGAAGTTGCCGGCCGCATCAGTCAGGGCCGTTGCATCGCCTGAATCCTGAATGCCGTTTCCGTTCGAATCCAGCCAGATCGTCCAGCCTGCCAGAGGCGGCTCGCCCGGATCCCATTTCCCGTCTCCGCTGAGATCGTTCCATTTGCTGCCGTGCACGATGCCGCCTGGAGGAAGCCCGTCGCCGTCCGCCTTGATTTCGACCCAGTGGTCCTCGACTTCTCCCTTTCCGCCTGATCCTGAAGGAGCAACCGGATCATTGCAGTCGTCGTAGACGCGGAGGCGGATCAGGGCATGTCCGGCCTTTGCCGGGGCGGGCATCGGGAATGCCGCCATGAAGCTGGCCCAATCGCTTGGCCCGGATCCAAGGCCGCAGAATCCAAATGAATAATTGCTGTCCTCCGCGTCGTCCCAGTCGCCGTCGCCGTTCAGGTCCAGCCAGGCCGCTATTTTCAGGTCGCTCGAGGAGGCGAACCACGCCTTGACTTTGAAGCTGCTCCACAACCCCGGCGTTTTGACCAGGTTGATGGAAAGCAGGCCGTTCTCGTCATCGGAACCAGCGTTATCGTCCCCGGCTGCCTGGGCGTCCCGCTGCATAAGCGTCTCCGCGTCCGGCGCATCGCCGAAAGGCCCTAGGTACGGCCCTCCGAGCTCG
>Ga0233423_10000390_pt1 | contig 24221 bp, 28 predicted proteins | sample Watercolumn_Mata_FD_180713 | JGI IMG/M metagenome (GOLD analysis project Ga0233423, IMG submission 180713) | Freshwater microbial communities from Lake Matano, South Sulawesi, Indonesia - Watercolumn_Matano_2014_112_MG | ecosystem: Environmental > Aquatic > Freshwater > Lake | place: Indonesia...
CACTAATATTTCATGCAGCAAGCGCTTAAAGAAGCTCAATTGGCTTTTGATGCGGATGAAGTTCCGGTGGGTGCTGTTGTGGTGATGAATCATAAGATCATTGCGCGCGGACATAACCAGGTGGAACTACTCAACGATTCCACTGCTCATGCAGAGATCCTCGCACTCACTTCAGCATACAGCAGTATGGGTAGTAAATATTTACCGGATGCAACCCTGTACGTTACCCTAGAACCCTGTTTGATGTGTTGTGGTGCCTTGTATTGGGGCAAAATAGGGCGCATCGTATATGGCGCCAGTGATGAAAAAAATGGATTCCATAAACACCTCATCGCCAACCACTCCCCTTTTCACCCCAAAACAGAAGTTATTAGTGGTATCCTGAAAGATGAATGTGCATGGTTGATGAAGAATTTTTTTCAGCAGAAACGATAGGAAAAGCTACAAGCTTCAAGCCGCAAGCTACAAGAGAGGGGGGTAATTATTTACTTGCAGCGTGTAGCTTGAAGCTTGCAGCGCAAAACAGCTTTCGATTTAAGAAACAATTCATCTCCATTCCCCCTAACAACAGTAAATTTGTACCTCCTATTTAATCATTTAAAAAATCATAGTTATGGCATTTACTTTAGCAGCATTACCGTATGCACACGAGGCGTTAGAGCCACATATTGATACTACTACCATGCAAATTCACCATGGAAAACATCACCAGGCATATGTAGACAACCTGAATAAAGCAATCGCAGGAACTGAACATGAAGGCAAATCATTGGAGCAACTGGTTGCTGCTGCAGGATCTATTAGTCCGGCAGTAAGAAACAACGGTGGTGGACATTGGAACCATACTTTTTTCTGGGAAAGTTTAGCTCCTAATGCAGGTGGCGCTCCATCTGGCGCTTTGGCGGATGCCATCAATGCAGCTTTTGGTTCTTTCGATGCATTCAAAGAAAAGTTTGCCAATGCCGGTATGACTCGCTTTGGAAGTGGTTGGGCTTGGTTGATTGTAAAAGATGGTAAACTGGAAGTGAGCTCTACTCCTAATCAAGACAATCCGTTGATGGATGTTGCCGAAGTAAAAGGAACTCCCATTTTAGGTGCTGATGTTTGGGAACATGCTTACTACCTCAAATACCAAAACCGTCGCGCTGATTATCTTGCTGCATTTTGGAATGTAGTGAACTGGAATAAAGTGGCTGAACGTTTTGCAGCAGCTAAGTAATTCTTTATAAGCTGCAAGCTACAAGCTTCAAGCTGCACGAATATTTCTATCCCTTTCGTGCAGCTTGAAGCTTGTGGCTTGCAGCCTTTTTCACACCAAATAATCAATCATGAAATCACTCCTCACCATTCTCACTGCCATTGTATTCTTTACTGCCTGCTCTTCTGATCAAAAAAGAGTAGTGGTTTTTAGTAAAGGAACTGCTGAGATCAATACAGAAACCAAAACCATCAAAGCCACAGATGGTGCCGGACATGAAGACAAAGCGGTTGACTTTGTTGGAAAGAACATAGAACTCACATTGAATACTCCTTCCGGAGAAGCGAAAGTGACTTTAACAGAAAATGGTTACTATGTGGTGAATGTAAAGAGTGATACCATCATTGGTAGTCAGGTGAACTATACCGATCCACAATTGGCCAATCAACTGATCACACAAGAAGCACTCAAATTCAAGATCGACTCTTTAGAAAATCTAGTGGCCAATAAGAATGTAGGAAAAGCCAATCGCAATTTTTACATACTCCCTAATTCCGCTGTGCACATCACAGACAATTTTGACGCGATCATCATCGGGCCCTTCCATAAAATGCGATCTGCTGAAGGTAAAGATGGTAAAGCCCCTGAAGTATACCGCTTCTACAGCATTAAAGAGATCCGCGAAACCATTGCAAAGTTGCAAGGGATGACAGGAAGGGAGAAAACAGTAGAATAAGAAACAGAGCAATCAGGAATAAGAAAGTATATGTTTTTTCACTTTCTTATTCCTGATTTCTTATTTCTCTGTTTCTTATTTTCTATTCCGGCACCGGATCATATCCATGCCCACCGCCCGGTCTGCACTTGCTGATTCTTTTGATGGATAGCCATCCGCCTTTGATTAATCCATGTTTTTGCAAGGCTTCTACTGCATATTGAGAACAAGTAGGTGTAAACCTGCACTTGGGTCCAATATTCGGTGAGATGACATACTGATAAAACCTGATGAGTAGAATAAAAGGGTAGCTTAATATTTGAAGTAGAAGCTTCATGGGTGTGAATGGTGAGTAGTGAGTGTGTTGTTTATGTGTTTATTTTTTTGATCAGCTTCTCTAGACCCTCTTTCATTTTTACTCTGATCAGTGTATAGTCTGGTAATTCTTTATCGAGGTAAAGAAAGAAAACTGAGATGGTTTTTGATTGAGCTGATACTACTTCATGCAGGCTTTGTTTTTCTAATCGATACGCTTCGCGTAATAGTCTTTTGATCCGATTTCTGTCTACTGCTTTTTTGAAATGTTTGGAACCCACACCCACACCTGCATGAACGGGAACAGAAGTACCCATGGTATCTTTCTCAATAAAAAATACTTTGATGGGGAATACAGAAAAGCTTTTACCAGTAGTAAAAATGGCTTGCAGTTCTGTTCTACTCTTGAGCTTTTCTTTTTTATGATAACCGAATGCCTTCATGTATTGGGTACTAAACTAAAAAAGTCCCGCCGTAAAGCGGGACTTTATATTTTCATCCTTTATTCCGATGGATCGGAATAAGACTTATTTTAATCCTTTCTCGCTTGAAACTGTTAGCTTCTTGCGGCCTTTCGCTCTGCGGCTAGCCAATACTTTACGGCCGTTAGCAGTTTGCATACGCTTGCGGAATCCGTGAACAGATTTACGGCGGCGCTTATGCGGTTGAAATGTACGTTTCATAATTACGTTTTTTTAACTAACCCTATAATTTTGTTTCATTTCATTACGGCAGTCACCATACTGCTGTCTGTGAAAGGACGGCAAAAGTAAGGAAAAGCGCTCAGAAATTGACAAAAATTCGCTTTATAAATTTTAAAGCATTGATTTTCAGCGATAAAAAAGCGTTGTTATAAAAGTTCCAGATGTGTAGACTGCAATTTTTCTCCAAAAAATATACTGGCATGGTTATCAAAATCCACTACAGAATCGGTGGTATAAAAAGTTTGGGTGCCCTGTTTCGAACAACGCTTTTCCATTTCCGGATGACGATGCAGGTATGCTTTCAAACTGGCTGCTACAATGGTTCCCTGGGATAGAACAGTGGTACCTGCCGGAGCAAAAGCCTGTATTTTTTCCATCAATAATGGATAATGCGTGCAAGCCAATAATAAAGTATCGATATCGGGCGCTTGCCGGAACAAACGATTTAAATGTTGTTGAATAAAATAATCAGCTCCCGGTTTATCATATTCATGATTCTCGACCAATGGAACCCACATAGGACAAGCTTCCTGATACACTTTTAAAGAAGGAAAGAACTTAGCGATCTCAATAGGATAACTTTCACTGATGACTGTTCCTGTAGTTCCTAAAATACCTACAGAACCAGATTTACTATAATGACCAATGACTTCCGTAGTAGGTCTGATAACACCCAATACACGTTTCCGTGGATCGATCTTTGGTAGATCTTTTTGCTGAATGGTACGTAATGCTTTTGCAGAAGCCGTATTACAAGCCAGTACCACTAATTCACAACCCTGATCAAAAAACCACTGCACACACTGCAATGTATACTGGTACACCGTATCAAAAGATCGTGGACCATAAGGCGCACGTGCATTGTCGCCCATATAGAGATAATCATATTCAGGTAAGGTCTTTACCAATTCTTTGAGAATGGTAAGTCCACCATAACCACTATCAAAAACACCAATGGGTTGCTGTGCGAAAGACATGTTACGAAGTTAATATCTATCGGCTCATGAATGGAATAAGATATCAGCATAAAAAATCCCGTTCATCATCAGATGAACGGGATCCAATAGTATTCAAAAAATGAATTAATTTTTCTTAGGTGCAGGAGTGGTTGGTTTTGCTCCTGTTGCAGGTGCAGGAACAGTTCCACCGGCTGCTTTCCAGGCATCCATGATCTCTTTGTTCAAAGGCAGGTTCAGTTTCAGGGCTACCCTAATGGTGAGGTTATCCAGAATACTGGGTTGCACATAAGGAGACAATGATTCTGATTTTAGAACCCAGGTATACTTCTGCTCAGCTACGATCTGCTGTAATGCATTGTACATTTGTTGTCTGTATGGTCCTAACAAACGTTCCATTTTATCACGCTGCATTTCCTCAGAATACTGTTGCCAGTTAGCGATTTTGTAATACAATCTGTTCAGATCGCTTTCTGCCATTTCTCTTGCTTTTGCAGGCATGGTAGCAGAATCTTTTTTGTAAAGACTGTCTCTGCGCTTGTAATCCTGCACGGAGTAAGCATATTCAACATTGAGCGAATCTCTAAGATAGGTATTCATTACAGAATCCATTGTTTGTTCTAAACCGGGAAACAGGCTCAGTAGACTTTGCTCATCAAAGTGACCGATTTTAACCTGAGACTGGGCATTGTTGGAGAACAGTAAGCTAGCCACCGTCACACACACAAGTAATAATTGCTTCATTGTAGAGATGATTTTGAGATATTTGTTTTGTTTTAGGAGTTTTATTTGATCCCCAGTTCTTTTAGGATATCATCACTTTTATCCAGCTTGGGGTCGGCAAATATAACGGTAATTCCTTCACTTTTATCCAGTACGAAATCATAAGAACGGGCCAAAGCCATTTTCTGAACAGCAGAATATACCCTGTCCTGAACCGGCTTAATCAGTCGCTGACGTTCCTTAAACAGATCGCCCTCATAGCCAAAACGCTTTTTCTGCAGGTCGCGAATCTCTTTTTCACGAACAAACAATTCATCTTCTCTTTTCTTTCTTAGATCTTCTGTCAGCATGAACTGTTCAGCCTCATAGTTCTTATACATTTTATCCAATACCGTTTGTTTATCATCTATTTCTTTCTGCCATTGTTCTCCGATCTCTTGTAGCTTTTTATCGGCGTTTTTGTATTCCGGTATCTTTTCGAGGATGTATTTGGTATCAATGATCGCATAACGTTGTTGCGATTGCGCCATAAAAGCGGTACCAATCAATAGAAGGGTGAAGAGTAAGGTTTTTTTCATAAACTATTTTTTTGTTCAGGTTTCTATTCCGGTTCGAAGCCTAGCATAAAGGTAAACCTTGCTGCATCTTTCAACGGACCGTTTGGTGTGAACCTATCCAATCCTATGCCATAATCAAATCCAAGCAATCCGAACATGGGTAGGAAGAAGCGCATACCCAATCCAACAGACCTTCTGAGCTTAAATGGATTGTAATCTTTCATGCTGAACCATCCATTAGCAGCCTCATAGAATGCAAGCCCATAAATGGTGCTGCTCGGATTCAAGCTCAATGGATAGCGCAGCTCCATGGTGTATTTGTTAAATATTGTAAAATATTGTCTGGCAGACTGTTGATCGGGGTTCACTTTGGGGTTTGAGTTGTCATAAACCGGATATCCACGGTGTGCAATGATATCAAAACCCAATAATGCAAACTGATTACTTAACCCTGCATCTCCCACCTGAAAACGTTCGAATGGAGAGATCTGAAGTTCTTTATTAAACCTGCCAAGGAAGCCAAATTTTGCTGAAGCCCTCAATACAAACTGTTTGTTTCTATCTTCTCCATGTGGGCGACCCAAGGGCACAAACCACTCACCATTGAAGCGCCATTTATGGTACTCCACCCAGCGATAAGGGTTGGCTTTATTAGAAATATTCGGATTGATGATTGAATAAGGCGGTGTGACTGCCAAACTCAACATAAAGTTGGATCCTGAACGTGGGAATAAAGGTTGGTCTACCGATGAACGCTGTAAAGCCACACGGAAGTTAAAATTGTGTACGTTACCATTATTGAATCCTGGTAAATTAATCGGGTCAATCGCATAATCGCTCAACTTGTAACGTGTAAAATTCAACCCTACAGACAAAGAGAAAAAGTCATCCGGCCATTTCAGTTGTTTTGCTAAACTGATGGTTGCACCGGTTGTAGAAATAAAACTTCTATTCGCAAAATTCGGGTCAAATAAACCTGTATTTGGATTGAAAGTCTGCCCAAATCGGGTATTGTAAATACTGAAAGTCAGCGCATTTCTTTTCTTTCCTCCTAGCCAAGGCTCAGTGAAGGAGAAATTATAAGATCGGAATGCTTTACCATTACTCTGTACACGTAAACTTAGTTTTTGTCCGTCACCCATTGGCAATGGATCCCAGGCAGATTTCTTCCAGATATTACGAATGGAGAAGTTATTGAATGATACGCCCAATGTACCTGTTAGACCAATGATACCCCCCCAACCCGCACTCAATTCTAGCTGATCACTTGATTTTTCTTCTACACTATAATTGATATCCACCGTTCCATCTTCAGGATTGGGAATGGGATTGATACCAATCTTTTCCTGGTTAAAATAATTCAGCTGTGCGATCTCACGTTGAGAACGAATGAGATCCGATCGGCTGAATTTTTCTCCCGGGATGGTTCTCAATTCACGGCGAATAACATGTTCTTTGGTTCTGTCATTCCCACTGATGCGAATATTCTTGATGGTTGCCTGCGGACCTTCAATGATTCTGATCTCAAAATCGATGGTGTCATTGTACACCGCTGTTTCTACCGGATCTGTACGGAAGAAAAGATAACCATCATCCTGATACAATCCACTGATATCACCACCATCGGCTGAAGCAGCTTTACCTAATTTTTTATTCAACACATCGAGGTTATAAATATCTCCTTTACGAATACCGATGATGGCAGTTAGGATAGAATCAGAATACTTGGTATTACCTCTCCAGGTGATATTTCCGAAATAATATTTCCGACCCTCGTTCATTTTGATATCAATGTTGAGGTGACCGGCTTTGTTGTAATAAACCGTGTCTTTCTCAATCACCGCATCTCTATGTCCCAGTGAATTATAATAATCTAATAAACTTTCTTTGTCTTCTTCAAACTTGATGATATTGAATTTAGCAGACGACAATTTGAAACGTGCATAAGGATCCAATACTTTTTTGGTCTTACTTAACGTCAGGAATCCTTTTTCTTCTACGTATTGTTTGAAATCATAGCGTTGAACGGTAACGATCTGACCACTATCGAAAGATGGATTGAGTGTAAGTCTCGATTTCTCTTTGGTGCCTTTCAATTGTTTTTTCAACTTAGTAGCATCAACAGTATTACCTCCAAAGTTGATGTTGTTGATACGAACCTTAGGACCTTTGTTCACTACAAAATCCAGGATCAATGTATTATCGAAAGTTGAATCAGGTCTTTCATCAATACGCACTTTTGCATTCTGGTATCCTTTCTCACCATAAAATTTCTTAATGGCTTCGATCGCAGAAATCTTCATGTTTTCAGTTATCACACGATTGCGAACCAGTCCGGTTTTACCGGTAAGATCTTCTGATTCTCCTTTACGCACACCTTTAAAAAAGAAGTTGGATAAACGTGGACGCTCTGTAACAACAATTTCTATTTCAATCTCTTTATCTACCAGTTTCGTGATATAGATTTCAACATCACTAAAATATTTCTGATCCCATAATTTCATGATGGCTTTTGAGAACGCATCTCCACCGGGGATGGTTACTTCATCGCCAACATTCATATTGGAAATAGAGATGAGCAGGTTCTCATCAAAGAATTTGTTACCGGTAACTTTAATGGCTGATATCTTGTATTTTCTGGGAGTACGCTGGTTGAAAATATTAATCAGATCCGCATCTACGGAAGTAATCACCGTATCCTGACCGGTAGTTTCCTGCGCATATGTTCCTACGCTAACCAGTGATGATACTAAAGCCAACACTAAAAATTTGTACACTTTCTGCATCCGGATTCTGTTTGTTCTTCAACTGGCTGGACTTGAAACAGCAGTCTTTTCAATGGTTTTGGGTTATATAAACGGGGCAAATTAACGGGAATTATTAAAAGTCTTTGTTAAATCAACCGCCATTCTGAGGGTATTATTAGACCAATTGTTTTTCTTCCTGAATTTGTTGACCGGTTTTACCGAAACGTCTTTCTCTGGATTGAAAATCAATAAGGGCTTCATATAAATGCTCTTTGCGGAAATCAGGCCAGCGGGTATTGGTAAAATACAATTCCGCATAAGCCAACTGGTATAATAAAAAGTTACTGATACGATACTCTCCACTGGTACGGATCATCAATTCCGGATCGGGGAACTCACTGGTTGCCAGGTATTGTTGAATGGTATCCTGATTGATGTTTTCAGGATCAATTTTCCCTGCTTTTACATCCAATCCAATCTGTTTAACGGCATTGGTCAACTCCCAGCGACTGCTGTAACTCAATGCCAGTATAAGATTCAGGCCTGTATTGGCAGCGGTCAGTTCCAGTGCTTCTTTCAGTTCATTTCTGGCAAAATCGGGGAGCATGCTCATATCACCGATCACATGCAAACGAATATTGTTCTTATTCAGTGTGGGTACTTCTTTTCGAATGGAATCCACCAATAAACCCATCAACCCTTCCACTTCCTGTACAGGTCTATCCCAATTTTCAGTACTGAATGCATATAAAGTCAAATAACCAATACCCAGTTCAGCACTACCTTCCACAATACTCCTAACACTTTCCACGCCATGGAAATGGCCATAAAGTCTGTCCTGCCCCTTTTCCTTGGCCCAACGACCATTGCCATCCATGATAACGGCAATATGTTTGGGCAGACGTTCTTTATTGATTTGTGTCATTAAGGTTTCCTGCATGTTCGTCCCTACGGTATTAAGGCTGCGAAATTAACAAAATCAATGGGTTGCAGGGATTTAATTCCCATAAAAATCAGGAATAATCAAGTACAAGCTCAATGTCTAACCATTGAATTTACTTGGGGGTAGGGCATTTGTAAGACTGTAAACTGAAGGAAATACCTACTTTGAAACTGGCAAAAGCATCTTTTTGCAGACTATTCCCCCTTTGGCGACCTTTAATACCGATAGAAGTACCCGTTTCGTAGCTTCTGTCTTGTAAGAGGAAAGCAGGGGAAGGAGACCCGTCCGGTAAAGGAGGGAAGGCATCCGGAGCATATTCTCCGCTCACATCGTCCAAATAGTCGGTATTCGTAAAGCGATAGGTCAACTCACCAAATACATTCATTCGCTCATTCAATGCATATTTAAATCCGAGGGTAAAGGGAATACTAATGGCAATAGGGTTATAGGGTTGCAAATTGGGATATAAGGAACTACCTTGACCTTCCGTTCCAAGAGGACGAAGCATGTATTTTTCTCCGTTCAGAAAGGCATAAGGATCATGAGAAAAAACACCCAACCCAATTCCTACATAAGGTGTGTAATGATATCCCTTAAACCCGGGTTGAAAACGGAAAAAGTTAAAATCACCGGATACAGCGAGCTCCCATACATTGCTGTTGAAACTCAGGTTGCGTCTACGTTGCGCAGCATTATCACTGTAAATATCTGAATAGCCCAACATAGCATATTCTGCCGAAAGTCTGACCCCGATATAATTATTGATCTGCTTACGAAAAAAAAGACCCGCAGCTAATTTTGGCCTGTTGATTTTAATATTTGGATTCAGATCACCGAAATAATGCGCAGCTCCAACAGATACACCTACTTCTCCCTGATGAACAAAACTTTCCATCAATTGAGCATGCGTCTGTTGAAGACCCAAAACCAGTAACAGTGATACGATTGCTTTTTTGAACATAGCGTTTATGTCTTTACCCTTTGTAAAATAGCACCAAATTTTGTTACGATAAAAGTTAATTTAACGGTATTTGGTATAGAACTATCACTACAAAACAGCGATTCTGCTGAATCAACAGCATAGTGGATAGATGAAAGTTTTTACAAAAATGATGCCTGCGTTTGCTTTTTAAGAGAAGATTGAGAGAAAGTGCTAGTTTCTTTTATCCAAGCCCCAGGTGAGTTTGGTTCTCAGCGTAGATAAAAAGCTATTTTCATTCAAGCGAACGAGGTTCACGCAAAATTGCTCTTTGCGAACAGCCAACTGAACAGATTTACCGACAATCTCTCTCCGTGCATCCAATGCACAAATGAACATGTCTGCCCGGCCTTCTACCTCAAAAGAAATGACATTGTTATCAGGAACAATAATGGAACGTACATTCAAATTATGTGGTGCTACCGGTGTAATTACAAAGCTTGCTGATTCTGGAAACAAGATTGGGCCATTGCAGCTCATGTTATAACCGGTGGATCCGGTGGGAGTAGCTACGATCAACCCATCTGCCCAATAGGTATTCAGAAATTCACCATTTAGATAAGTATGGATCTTGATCATGGGTGAAGTATCGCGCTTGTGTATCGCGAATTCATTCAACGCAAATGGAGCATCCCCAAACAAAGGTTCATTGGAATCAAGATGCATCAACGTTCTTTTGTCGACTACAAAAGTGCGGTTAATGAGTGCATCAACAGCACTGCTTAACTCATCGCGGCTAATGCTGGCGAGAAAACCTAATCGACCAAAGTTGATACCCAGTATAGGAATTCCATAATCACGTACCATGGTTACGGCATCCAACATGGTACCATCACCCCCTAAACTGATCAAACAATCAATTTCTTCATTAAGATCTTGTGAGCCATTAAACGGTATCATTTTTTCTGAAAGATGTCCGGGTATCTGCATGGTTTCAATCAACGGACGATAGATATATACCTGTGTTTCATAACGGGCCAATTCGTCTAACAATATCAAAATGGGATTCCCCATTTCAGCATCAAGTCCCCGGCTATAAATGGCAATTTTCATTTTTTTGCTTTGAGTGTTTGGGTGACGGTAAGCTCCACCACCACTGTATACATCCAACCTTATCAATGGATCCTAAAACTCTCTTCTGGTCTGTAAATATAAGCCATTGCGACCCAGTTGGTTAAAGCTGTATTCAATTTTAAATAGAAAATCATAGATCGATACAATATCCAGCCCTAGTCCCCAGGTCCGTAACAATGTATTGTTCAAGGTATTAGAGGCAACGGGATTGATATGGTGTCCATAACCCAGGTCTCCATACGCTTTTAGAAAAAAGCGAATAGGTATTTTGTCATGTGTTTTACTGGGAAAAGGGTTACGCAGAATAAAACCGAATACCTGTTTGTGTAAAGTAGTTTTGAATATCCCCCCTGCGATACCATCAATTACATTGTACTCCAATCCACGCATTTGATTCAATCCATAACCCAATAATCGCTGATTAAAAAACACATCATTTCTGGGAAGTTTTACAATGCCGATACCCTCTAAATGCAAAAAAGAATTCTTTGATAAAGGATGCGCATAAATGGCGCGAACACTGGTTTGCCAGAGATTAGATTCTTTTGTTAGACCACGTTTATACAAATTGGCTTCTAATTGAAATCCTTTAGAGGGATAGGGAATATAGTCTACATTATAATACTTGTATTGATAATTGAAATCAATGTATCGGAATCTTGTAGTGTTGCCGGGAAAATAATTCGGATTGAGTTGAAGAATGGTGTCTGATAACTGCTCATCATTATAAGAAACTTTGAAATAATGACGATTACGAACATCCGGGCGATAAGAATAAGTGAAGTCAACTTTCGTAAACTTTCTTGCTACAGATTCTTGTCTGTTGAATAGTTGCTTATTATCTGCTGTTCCATAATTCAACTCTTTTTGAGTAGCACGTATAAACCCGATATTAAATCCTTTGGTTAGCTTTTTATCAATAAAAGGAATATCATATCGGATGGTAAATTGTTGTGTGTACCCATTGATCAACCAGATATTCAGGTTATCATTTCTACCGGTTGTATTATTCTGTATGAATTTAATTCCATAATTCACCCGGTCTAAACTTCGCTTTTGATCCACCCACCATTGGTTAAAATTTCTGTCAACCAGCCTGAAATAAGGGGTCGGAAAAAAATACCAGCGTTCTTTCAAATCAACATTGATGATGAGTACATTTCCTTTTTTTGCCGCCACATATACATTCACATCTACAAACAATAAAGTATTCATGATTTGTTGACGTGCCAGTTCCAATAGTTTATCTAGCTCACTGTCTGCAATCCGTTCTCCTTTTTTGAAGGGTATTTCACGAAAAATAATAAAGTCGCGGGTCTTTTTATTGCCGTATAATTTGATATCCCCCACCAAATGATAGAGGTTTTTTGAAGCAACTAGCTCTGAAAGACTTCTTTCAGTTGAAACTGTCGTATCCTGATTCTGAGCCAATAGCGAGCCTGTTAGCAGTACTAAAAAATAAAAGAAAAATATTCTCATGCGCTTTACCCAGTTATTACAATCAGAATTTGTAAAAATAGGGGGTTACAATGTGATACAGATAAATGCAAGAAAAGTCTATTACTACTATGTCTGTTTTGAGAGAATTTCCTCTAAATATTAAAAAAGCTATTATTTTTTTTGTGAATATAAAATAGTTGATATATATAACCACAATGGTTATTCTCCCCCCCCAAAAAAAAATACAAAAAGCAATTAGGTATTTACTATTAGGATAGCACGACCTAAAGGATATTATGTATTACTAATCTTTTAGAAAAAGACATAGGATCTTAATTCTCATGTAAGAGAAAAGTTTTATTCAATACATGGAAAGAAATACTAACTATTCATAACCAAAACCAATCATTATGAAAAAGAAAAATTGTAGCGTTTTGCTAATGGTTTTTACTACGTTATTCACTGGTCTAATTATCTCTGGTTGTAAGAAAACTCAGGAACTTAAAGACCCTGTTGAATTTTATACAAAAAAATTACTGAAAGACACCTCATTTGCAAATTTTTACTTTAAGGTTGGGATGCAATTGATTAAAGCTAATAAAGAGGGGATTTCTGAAAAATTAAAAAAAATTTCCTCACACCCATTAAGTATTCAAACAAATGAATTTTCATCACTGCCAATCAGGAGAAATACAGACGAGGATTATACTACAGAATCAGAAATGGTATATGATTATACTGCTACATACCTCACTAATGGAGTTTTTTTCTACGCAGAAAACCCAGATTTTTTTGACTTAACGCAAGAACAGCAAAATCAAGTACTCAATAACATAAATGACCATCTTTCAGATCCAACTTACTATGAAAATAATCTTGATGATCCATTAGTAGCATACAGGTATATGCTGCTTAACGAAAGTGGAGGTGGAAGAAGTTTTGACCCAAACATGAAGTCTACCGATCCTTCAATTATCATTAAAAGTAATTCTTTAACTTGGGGTGGTATAGCAGGCTGTATTACAATTGCAATAGGAGCAATTATATATGAATATGGTGGACTAATAAGAGATATTTATAACGCATTTGCTGGAACACAAACACTAATGTGGGGAATGGTATATCAGGTCGCAAAAAGTGTAGTGAGAAATGTTGTTCCATGGTATAAAGTACTTGGTACAACTGTAGCTTTTGTTGGGTGTTTAGTCACGCTTGCTTAAATAAAAGTAAATTATGAAAAGAAAACATCTTGACGCAACACTTACTATAGGCACTGTAATTGTGTTTCTTTTTTTTATTACAAGTGATAATGTATGGATTTTTTTATCTAGTTTTTTCATAATACTAATAAGAGCAGGATGGCTGCTTACAAAAATACCCGTACAAAATATCAATCCAGAAATAGCGAATGAGACTATGAGCCTGTTTAAAATTTATTCAATAAAAGTTTTATAGCAGAAAGTTTAGTCATTTCTTCTGCAGTTTCCATCAAAAGTTCATAATTACGGCATAATCTTCTGTCATTGTCAAACCATGAAAAGGTTCTTTCCACAATCCAGCGTTTTCCAATTGGTTTAAAATCTCCTTTCTCATTTCCTTTTCTTAACACTACTTGAAGTATATATCCAAACTTCTTGAATACCTCAGCTATTACTTCACCTCTATAACCGCCGTCTGCAATAACGCATCTAATACTACAAAAAGCCTCTCGCAAAACTCGCATCAAACAAATAACTGCTTGACTATCGTGAATATGAGCCACTGTTACCATAACCGCCAGTAAAAAGCCATTCTTATCTACTACCACATGACGTTTGATCCCTTTTATCTTTTTATTCCCATCATAGCTTTTTAGTGACCGATTATTACCCCAGCGAACAGTTTGACTATCCATTATACCTAGCGTCGGTCGAGAACCTTGACCATTTTTTACCCGCACTTTACTTCGTAGCTTATCCAATAGCATATCAAATATTTCTGCTTCAACCCATTTGCGGTAATAATAGTATACCAACTGCCAACTTGGAAACTCTTTGGGTAGCATACGCCATTGACAGCCTGTTTTAACTACGTACATCAATCCATTCCATACTGACCGAAGACTATTTTTTCTTCTCCTGTTCTTACTGTCTAAATAGTCCTTAATATTGTTCCACTGGGCATCCGTTAGATTTGTTGAATACATCTGTTTTGGTTTAGTCACCTTTAAAACGATGTTTTTACTCTCTTACGTTTGCCCTTTATTACTTTTTTTTACAATTTTAAACAGGCTCTTAGGGGGGAATATGTAAATATATTAAATATCTAATGGCTGGCAAAACATTTTTGGAGAGCAGTTGAGGGACAGATTTGCTCAATTTTATTTGCAGTCAAATTTATAATACTTAAATTTATTAATATTAAAATCGTTTAAAATCAAATAGTTAAGATTAGTATTGCGATACAACTTTTGGAAAGTTCCGAAACTTTCCAAAAGTTTATTTCGATGGGTAATTGTGCACAAAAAAAAAGCCGCCTAAAAAGGCGGCTCGCTTGCTTAATAACCTGAATTACTTACCAGAATTTTTTCTTGATTCAGTTTCACTCAGGAAAACATTGATCTTTTCACTAAAAGTTTCTTCTCCTTGCTGAATTCTGAAAGTAAGTTTATCAGCATCGTCTTGTGACAATACCAATCTCTTATCAAAACTCTTTGCGTTGTAGTGTTCTTTGAAGAACAGATCACCCTTCGCATCCAATACCAACAGCGTAAATTTCTTGCCGCTAGGGTTATTGAATTTGATGTTGAATGATACTTGCTCTTTTGAAGAACCCGCATACTTGATCTCAGCTTTTGCTGCGGCATCAGATCCATTTACTGCATTGTTTGCAGTGGCGCTGAATAATGTTCCTACTGCAAAGACAGTGCTCAGTGCTAATCCTTTTACAATAGATTGAATCGTTTGCTTTTCCATGATGTTGTTTTTTTTACTTTGAATAATAGATGACCTGTCTCTGAATGGTATCAAAGACCTTCGTAGTGCAAGTAAAAATTTCGTAAAAGCAAAAACGTAGAAGCGAAGCAGGTTGGACTTTTATGTCCAAGGATGTACATCAGATTGCCTGTCGTATATCCTTAATACCTGCAAGGTAGAAAAGGTAACCCCTGCTAAAAAACGATTTGTGGTAAACGGTGTTAAGATATCTATAAATACAATATATTAACGAGTGTTAGCTTGAAGGAATGGGCTTGTTCAAAGTATCCCACAACACATCTTTCAAAGCTGTTAATCCGGTTTGTGTTACTGATGAAATGAATAAGTGAGGAATATTTTTTGGAAGCTCTTTACTGATGGCTTCTTTGAGTTCATCATCCAGCATATCACTTTTACTGATGGCAATGATGAAATCTTTCTGAAGCATTTCAGGATTGTATTGCTCTAATTCATTTCTGAGTATCTCAAATTCTTTTTTATGATCAGCACTATCTGCAGGAATTAAGAAAAGTAAAACTGCATTTCGTTCAATATGTCTTAGGAAACGATGTCCCAATCCTTTTCCTTCCGCAGCACCTTCAATAATTCCCGGAAGATCTGCAATACAGAATGATTTCGAATCACGGTATTCCACCATGCCCAATTGAGGCGTTAATGTTGTAAAGGCGTAATTCGCAATTTTGGGTTTAGCGGCTGTGATTACAGATAACAAAGTAGATTTTCCTGCATTGGGGAAACCTACCAATCCAACATCTGCCAATACTTTTAATTCCAGATTCTTCCATCCTTCAATACCCGGTTCTCCGGGTTGAGCATGTTCCGGTACTTGATTGGTAGGTGTTGCGAAATTGCTGTTACCCAATCCGCCACGTCCACCTTTCATCCACACAATCTGTTGTCCATCTTCCAATATCTCGGCTTCTATCTTGCCGGTTTCTTCATCTCTGGCAACAGTTCCCAATGGTACTTCAATGATGATATCTTTTCCATCATGTCCGGTACAGTTGTTTTTACTACCGGGCTCTCCGTTCTCAGCCAATACATTTTTGAAATAACGTAGATGCAGTAATGTCCACATCTGGGCATTGCCCTTTAAGATGATATGACCACCGCGACCACCATCACCACCATCAGGACCACCCTTGGCAGTGAGTTTATTACGCATGAAATGCTTGGCACCGGCGCCACCGTGACCACTGCGACAAAAGATGCGGATATAATCGATGAAGTTTGTTTTCTCTGACACTATTGAAGATTACCTCGTTTAATGGATGCAAAGGTACAAAAATGTCAGCCGTCTTGGTTTTTCCTTTGTTGATTCCAGGTTTGGTAGAGTTTATTGGTTTGTAGCTCAGTATCACTGATGGAAGAAGCAGGTATTGCTCTTAAGGGTTCACAGGCTTTCCAATATTTACGCATATCATCCGGTAATTGCTGATAAAGTTCTGTTCCTTGAGTTTTCCAGCCGATCATTTCATCACTTACTTCTTTGATCTTTTTTGCCGGATTTCCCACTATCAAACTTCTGGCGTCAAATGTTTCATCTGCTTTGATAAAACTCAAAGCACCTACAATACATTCATCTCCCAATACTACATTATCCATGATCACACTGTTCATGCCTATCAAACAGTTGCTTCCAATCGTTGCTCCATGGATAATGGCTCCATGACCAATATGTGCATTTTCTTTTAAATGAACAGTAATGCCGGGAAACATATGAATGGTACAGTTTTCTTGAACATTACAACCATCTTCAATGATGATCTTACCCCAATCGCCACGTATAGCGGCACCCGGACCTACATATACATGCTTACCAATGATGACATTACCGGTAACAACAGCTTGTGGATGAACAAAAGCTGTTTCATGAACCACAGGAATATGTTCTTTGAATTGATAGATCATATTAAGGTTTTGCCGGTTCTGAAACAAGTGCCTTTAAAAATAGCTACTTGCTCATTTTTTTGATTGGTAATAGTTATAAAATATAAACCTGTACTTCTGCCATTGTGTGTTTCTTTGGCTTCTGCTGTGAGTTCGTCACCTACCTGAATGGCTTTTGTAAAGTTGATGGAAGTGTCTAGTGCAACCGATAAATTATTTCGATTGTTACAAGCAAATGCAAAAGCACTGTCTGCTAATGAAAAAGCAATTCCACCATGTACAATACCAAAACCATTGATCATTTCTTCTCTTACGGTCATTTTTATTTTACTGTAGCCTTCTTGTATATCCAATACCTCAATACCCAACCACTGGGAAAATTTATCATGAATCATCATGTGATCAACAACTTGTCTGTATGGATTGCTCATAAAATAATTTTAAGATCCTTTGAATTGAGGTGCTCGCTTTTCTAAAAATGCCTGTACGCCTTCTTTGAAATCATCCGTATCGGCAGCTTTCTGTTGATATGCATCTTCCAATTGTAACTGCGCTTCCAAATCATTGGAAGCCGATTGATTCAATGCATGTTTTATGTATGCCAATGCTTTGGTTGGCATTTGTGATAAAGTAGATGCTATCTTTTTAGAAGATTCTGAAAATACTTCATCAGGAAATACTTTATACAGCATACCCAATCTTTCAGCTTCTTCTGCAGTTACTTTATCTCCCAACATCATCAAGGCACTGGCTTTTTGCCAGCCGATCAAACGCGGTAATGTATAAGTACCTCCGCTATCCGGAATTAAGCCAATCTTAGAGAACGCTTGAATAAAAGAGGCTGATTGAGTAGCCACTACTATATCGCAAGCCAAAGCAATATTAGCACCCGCGCCGGCAGCAACGCCATTCACAGCGGCTACTACCGGTTTCGGCATATGTCTTAATCGTGTAATGATCGGATTATAATGTTCACTCAAAATTCTTTGCATACCCGGTCCATTCGGATCTACTACTTCTGCAAGATCTTGTCCGGCACAAAATCCTTTTCCCGCACCTGTTAAGTAAACGGCCCTTACCTCGTGCAAGGATGCACATTCATCTAATTTCGACTGTAGTAAAAGCGCCATTTCACGATTAAAAGAATTCAGCTTATCGGGACGATTGAGTGTAATAAAAGCAATACCATTTTCAATATGAAAAAGAATACTAGACATGTAAGATGATTTATTCAAAAATAAGGTCTTCTCTTCGCAGGGGCAATGAAAATATCAAGATGTCAGTGACATTTGAAATAATCAAAAGGCTCTTTACAATCATTGCATTTGTACAAAGCTTTACAAGCTGTACTGCCAAACTGTGATACTAATGCTGTGTTCCATGAATTACACTGCGGACATTGGATCGCTTCTTCATCCTGAAATGCCTCCGGCGTACATACCGCTTGTTTGTATTGAGGAGGTGCAATGCCGTAAGCTTTCAATTTATTTTTTCCTTCCTCACTCATCCAGTCAGTTGTCCAGGCAGGAGACAATGCTTGTTTGATTTCCATTTGTTGATAGCCTGCTTGCAATAGTGCCATTCTGATATTCATGCTGATGACATCCATGGCCGGGCAACCGCTATAAGTCGGAGTAATAGTTATGATCGGTTTCAACTGATGATTATCGAGTTGAGCTAGTTCAACTGATCTAACAATTCCAAGATCAAGAATGGTTAAAACCGGTACTTCAGGGTCTGTTACTGTTTCCAGTAAATTCCAGATCTCTTTTTCCTCGGGACTTATATGTTGAATAGCGATCGTCATAATTATTTTACCACTCGGCGCCGGGATAAGCTCTTTGTAAGAATTGCATTTCTGCGAGTATGTATCCTAAATGTTCTGTATGAATACCGGTTTTACCGCCTTGTTGAGCCCAGCTTTTTTCAGGAATCTGAATGGTGGCTTCTGCAAATACCTCTTGCACTTTTTGATTCCACTGTTGGCGGATAATGGATAAGTCAACACCCATATTTTCTTGCAGCAATGCAGTCTCGTATCCAGCAGGCAAAAATAATTCACCGGTGAAATTCCAAAGTTCATCTACTGCTGTGAGTAATCTTTGTTTACTCTCTTCCGTACCATCACCTAAACGAATCACCCATTCACTGCTCCAGCGTAAGTGGTATGTGACTTCCTTCAACGATTTAGCTGCAATGGCAGCAAGTCTTGTATCGGTTGAATTTTGTAACTGTTGATAGAAATAATATTGATAGGTACTGAACAGAAACTGACGTAAAGTGGTTTGCGCCCAATCGCCATTGGGTAATTCTGTGATCAATACATTTTTAAATTCAGACACATCCCGTAAAAATGCAAGCGAATCTTCTGTGGTATTATTTCCTGAAAGTTCTGACGCATATTGGTAGAAGTTTCTTGCTTGTCCAATAAAGTCGAGCGCAATATTTGAAATTGCAATATCCTGTTCTAATACAGGTCCGTGCCCACACCATTCGCTGTTACGATGTCCAATAATCAAGGCATTGTCAGCAAGGTGTAATGTATAATCGATCAGTGATTGATTCATCAGTGTTAAAAAGCTTTGATTAGATATGTGTCAATTCATCCGGTAGATCATAAAAAGTAGGATGACGATAGGCTTTGTCATTAGCAGGATCGTATAAAGCATCTGCTTCATCGGGATTGCTGGCATGGATGTATTTGCTTTCTACTACCCAAATGCTGATGCCTTCATTTCTTCTGGTATACACATCTCGCGCATTTTCGATGGCCATTTGTGCATCAGCAGCATGCAGACTACCTACATGTTTATGATCCAATCCTTGCTTACTTCTGATGAACACTTCCCATAAGGGCCATTCCTGTTTAGAAGAGCCGGAAGTAGAAATATCGGCAGCACCGTTCTTCCCTTCACCGTAATCGCCGTAGTATTGTTTGATAATGTATTGTTTCATGGTTAGCTATTTAGCTATGAGCTGTGAGCTTCGAGCCACGAGCCTTTTATTTGATTAATTATTACTCACTACTCACTCTTTGACTTTTCACTTTTGATTTTTTAACCCTACGCCACTTTCACTTCTTTTCTTGCCGCACGTTTCGCCGCATACGCAGAAGCTGCTTCCCTTACCCATTTTCCATCGTCCCAAGCTTTTTTTCGTGCATCGAGTCTTTGTTTGTTGCATGGACCATTGCCTGCAATGACTTGCCAGAATTCGTCCCAATTGATCGCACCAAAATCATAATGTCCTCTTTCCTCATTCCATTTTAAATCAGGATCCGGAATCGTGAGGTTTAAGATTTTGATTTGCTCTGCACAGATGTCTACAAATTTTTGGCGTAACTCATCATTGGTAAAACGCTTGATCTTCCATTTCATGCTTTGAATGGTATTCGGACTTTCATCATCCTTCGGACCAAACATCATGATACTTGGCCACCACCAACGATTGATGGCGTCTTGTGCCATACGACGCTGCGCTTCATTTCCACGACTTAGGGTCAATAAAATTTCAAAACCCTGACGCTGATGGAAGCTCTCTTCTTTACAAACCCGCACCATCGCTCTGGCATAAGGACCGTAACTGGTTCTACACAATGGTACTTGATTCATAATAGCAGCGCCATCTACCAACCAACCGATGGCACCCATATCAGCCCAACTTAAAGTGGGGTAATTAAATATGGAAGAATATTTCGCTTTACCACTGTGTAATTGCTCATACATTTCATCTCTGCTAATACCCAATGTTTCAGCAGCGGAATAGAGGTATAATCCATGACCGGCTTCATCTTGCACTTTTGCTAATAAAATAGCTTTTCTTCTTAGGTTGGGAGCACGGGTAATCCAGTTGCCTTCCGGTAGCATACCAACAATCTCACTGTGTGCATGCTGACTAATCTGACGGATCAAAGTCTGACGATATTTTTCCGGCATCCAATCCTTCGGTTCGATACGAATTTCTTTGTCGATCTTTTCTTGAAACAATTGTTCCAAATTCTTTTCCATACGTTTCGGTTTGGGCTGTAAAAATACAAAAAGAATTCAATAATGCTAACAAATGTTAGTGTATTAAAACTAAACAATTTGTCTTTTTGTTAGTTTTTGTTGATGTTTTTATACTTACAAGTAAAGTGATGATGAACAGGAGATTATCTTTCCGGTATGAAAAAAGGGATACTAATTGTTGCCTTTCTATTGTATGGTTTGTCGGTATTAGCACAGACACCGAGGTTTAAAAAAGATATTGATGCTTTTTTAAGTGCTGATAGTTTACAATTTCCTTCTAAAGGCCAATTATTATTTGTCGGCAGTTCTTCCTTTACTTATTGGAAAGACATTCAGGACTATTTCCCCGGATATTCCATACTCAATCGTGGATTTGGTGGATCAAGCTTACCGGATGTAATTCAATATGCCGATAAGATTATTCTTCCTTATCAGCCTAAGCAAATCATTATTTACTGTGGTGAGAATGATATTGCAGACTCAATACCGGCAACTCCTAAAATGGTGCGTGATAGATTCAAAACACTTTTGAAAATTATCCGAACAGAACTTGGGAATATACCTGTTGCTTTTATTTCTATCAAACCAAGTCCAAGCAGATGGAAATTGGAAAAACAGTTTTTGAAAGCGAATCGATTGATCAAAAGATATTTAAGAAGAAATGCTGCAACTGTTTATGTGGATGTTCACCATGCCATGCTACTTCCTGATGGTACTGTGAATCCTGAATTATTTATCAAAGACAATTTGCACATGAACGCAAAAGGGTATGCAATTTGGCAAAAGATTCTTGAGCCGATTTTACACAAATAAAAAAGCCACAGATGCACAGATTAGTCATTGTAATCTGTGGCTAAAAAATTATTTCACATCAAAGTCAACCACTACTTTTTCAGACTTAGGGTGTGATTGACAGGTTAGAATAAATCCTTGTTCTATTTCATCAGGTTCTAATCCGTAGTTTACTTCCATGTCTACTTCTCCCTCAATTAATTTGGCTCTGCAAGTACAACAAACACCGCCTTTACAAGCATAAGGAAGGTCTGCTCCATGTTTCAACGCAGCATCCAATATGGCATCTCCTTTTTGACTCAATTCAAAATCAAAACTAATTCCATCAAGTGTAACAGTGATCTTACTTTTAGGGCCTTTATCGATATCCTCTTCCTGCTGATGATTTTTTTTATGTTGTTGTCCGGCAGTAGTAAACAATTCGAAATGAATTTTTTGTGTAGGAACATGTTGTTGTTCTAAAACATTTTTTACAGCAAAGATCATTTCTTCAGGTCCGCAAAGAAAAAACTCATCGGTTTGTTGTAGATCAATGGCTTTGTCGCAAAGAACCAAACATTTATCCGTATCAATTCTTCCCGAGTTCAATGGGGTATCCGTTGTTTCTCTGGAAAGAATATGAATGAGCCTAAAACGGTCCATGTATTTATTCTTCAATGCTTCCAATGTTTCTCTAAAGATGATGGAATGTCTATTACGATTTCCATACACCAGGGTGAATGTACTTTCCTGCTCGGTTTGTAAAGTTGTTTTGATGATGGATAACAAAGGTGTTATACCACTACCTGCAGCAAAGCCAACATAGTTCTTTTTTTGTTCGGGTAAGAGCGGGGTAAAAAATTTACCTATTGGTGGCATGACATCTAATTGATCACCGGCTTTCAAAATCTCATTGGCATAAGTAGAAAAAACACCTTGTGGAACTTTTTTTACTGCCACTCTTAACTCATCATCCAATGGGCTACTGCAAATAGAATAGGATCGACGTACTTCTTCACCGCCAATCTTTGTCTTTAGTGTAATGTATTGTCCTTGTAAAAACTGAAATGAATTTTTCAGTGTATCAGGAATTTCAAAAGCAATGGAAACGCAATCATTGGTTTCTCTGCGTACTTCACGAACAGTGAGTTGCTCAAAATGTATAGACATACCGGTCTTTCTCTTATTGTGTTAATCCGCCTACAAGAATGGTTACCATATTTTCTTCCAGTTCAGCAGCGCTGATCTTTTGTGTGGAGCGATGCCAGCTTTCAATGCCGCTAATAGCATGTAGTATAATCAGCACAGCGGTAGGTGCATCAATCTTTTTGACTTCCTGATTGCGTATACCTGTTTCTATGATGGCAGCAAAACGTTTGCGGTAAATGCGACGCTGGTTTTGAAAATTCGATAAATAAGGATCTGCGAGGTGTTTCCACTCACGATCACTCACATATACTTCTTCATAGTGGTGAATCATTTCATTGATATGGAAACGCAATAATTTTTCAATCTTTTCAATCGCCGTAATTTTTTCTGCTTCCACTTCATCAATCTTTTGCAGGAATCGGTTGGCAACACTAAAGCAGAGTTCGTGTAATAATTCTGTCTTCGACTTAATATGATTATACAAACTGGCAGCTTCAACTCCCACCGCTTCTGCCAGATCTCGCATACTGGCTGCTTTGAACCCCTTTTCTCTGAAAAGGGTAGCCGCTTTGGTTACGATCACGTCTTTGCGTGAAATGTTTTTATCAGTTTTGATTCTAGCCATAACACGAAGATAGTCAGCTAACGCGTGTTAGCAATAAATATGGGCTTAAAATATTATTTCGTTAGTTTTTTGTGGAATGCTTGTGTAATAAGCGACTCTAAGCACAAATTAAGCGGCTGTTACTAGCATTTACCCTCCAAATACGCTAGTTTCGCACCCCGATAACAAAAATTAATCTATGTCTTTAGTCGTTGTCGGATCCATGGCGTTTGATGCCATTGAAACTCCGTTTGGAAAAAGTGATAAAATCATTGGTGGTGCAGGTACCTATATTGCCTGGTGTGCTTCCAATTTCACGCCAGTTAAGCAAATTTCAGTTGTAGGAGGTGATTTTCCCCAAGAAGAATTAGACCAATTAACTGCTCGCGGAGTTGATTTATCTGGCGTACAGATCAAAAAAGACGAAAAGACATTTTTCTGGAGTGGTCGTTATCACATGGATATGAATTCACG
>Ga0233423_10000391_pt1 | contig 24193 bp, 22 predicted proteins | sample Watercolumn_Mata_FD_180713 | JGI IMG/M metagenome (GOLD analysis project Ga0233423, IMG submission 180713) | Freshwater microbial communities from Lake Matano, South Sulawesi, Indonesia - Watercolumn_Matano_2014_112_MG | ecosystem: Environmental > Aquatic > Freshwater > Lake | place: Indonesia...
CGATGTGCTTGTTTCTCTGTCAGTATCAGAACTGGAAGACGTTTTTAGTCTCGAGCAGATGCTAAAAGTCGTCGAATCTCAACTATCCTCGCTTGGCCTGGGGGAGGACGCCAGTCTCAGCCCTGAGGAAAAACAATCACTTGCTATCAGGCCGCGCAAGGAAAAACTAGAAAAGCTCTTTAAAGACCGTCTGCTTGGTGATTTTGACAAAATCCAGTTTGCGCATAGTGTTTGCCGAACTCTGCAAAAACCTCAAGATCTGCCACAAGAATTGAAGGATATAGTGTCGCTCTTATGATGATGTGTCTTAAATGAAGAGAATCGCTGGCTACATCGCTACTGCTTTATGGATCGCAGGGTTGGCCCTTGCATTTCTCTTACCGGCGGACAATCCGTGCCTCTGGCTTTCGGATGCATTTTTGATTTTGGGATTCACACCTTTAATGCTGGCCTTTCGCATACACTGGCTGATTTTTTTGTTTGGTTTGTTTAATACTTTCATTGGTTTCTTCCTTCTGATCCTCTCATTCCTTGAGTCAGAAAAATTTGTCGGGCAGGTGCTGGCTATGAAGCAGCACCTTTTGACTTATCACAGTCCGTGGGTTTGGATGCTCGGAGGGGTGCCCTTTATCCTCTGGGGAGGATTGGGCACCCTTTGCGATTTGTACGGATTTATCAGATCTCGCAGTGGCTCACATAGCGACAGGACGCTTACCGATCACGACCTTGACTGATCCATCTTCGGGGATCAAGACTTTTTCTAGGTATTTCTTTTCCTTTTCCCAGCGTTTGGGCACCACGCCACATAGCTTATAGAGGTGATTGAAGCCCTGCATGCCTTGGTCGGCAAATTCGGCGTTTTTGGCAACAAAGAGCCATTGCTTGAGCGTGTAATTGTAAAGTTTGGGATCTCTTTCTTTCTGACGGATCAATTTTTTCTCAAGGGCTTCGCCGTAGAGGATACGACCGTCCATGTCCATGGGAGCTAATTCGATTGATCTTTGCAAAACCATGATGGCTCTGTCCAATTTGCCCATCCGCATTGCTTGCTCGCCCTCGATCCTCAGGGCGTTGGGTGTAGGTACGCCCAGTTCGAGAAACTGGTCACTAGTGACTACGCCATGGGTGTCTTTGCCTATGTCTGAGGTATCGACGATGTAGCTGTCTTCTTCTGAATCTTTTGCAGACGAAGACAATGGTGCGATCAGCACGCTCATCGCTGCAAATGAGATGGCTAGCGAAAACGCTTTGATTTTGTCCAACACTATAGATTTCCTCATTTTGGTTGAGCTCCTAATGCGTAACTGCTTGTGCTTGAGCCTTGAGCTCTCTGATAGCTTGAGCCGGGTCGGTGGCTCCATAGATGGTCTTGCCAGCGACCAGGACATCGGCACCTTGTGCGAGTACTTTTGCAGCTGTTTGGTTATTTATGCCACCATCGACGGAGATAAGGATGTCGTCTCTACCGTTGGCGGCAAACATAGCCTTGAGCTTGCTGATCTTGGGGATCACTGCTTCGATAAAATTTTGACCGCCAAACCCCGGATTGACAGACATCACGAGGACCAAATCGAGGACGTGAGAAACATAATGCAGTGTATCTTGGCTTGTGTGCGGATTGAGCGCTACACCGGCCTTTTTGCCGAGCTTGCGTATATGGCTCAGAGTCCTCTCTAAATGTGGGCAGGCTTCTTCGTGAACTGTTATGTAATCCGCGCCTGCTTCAGCAAAATTTTCGAGATAGAGATCGGGATTTTGTATCATCAAATGACAATCCAAGGGCAGATTGGTCGTCTTGCGGATTGCTTGCACCACTGGCCAGCCAATAGTCAGATTGGGGACAAAATGGCCGTCCATAACATCCACATGTATCCAATCAGCGCCTGCATCCTGGACCATATTGATCTGCTCGCCTAGACGACAAAAGTCGGCAGAAAGGATTGATGGAGCTATGATTGGTGGTTTGCCTTTTAAAGACACTGTTAGTCTCGTACTACTTGACAGTGCAATCATGACTAATCATCGATCACTGGTCAAGCAGTCAGAGCTCATTAGCAGTCTTTAATCGGTACTTGCTCCCCGCTCCTGGCTACTTTTCGGCATAATAATCGGAAATCAATAATATAAAGCTCATTAAAATATCGCTTAGCAAACAGGAAAAGACATGATCAATCACAAGCTGACAGAAGAACAAGCCGAATTTCAAAAATTGGCTCGTGACCTGGCGAGCAAAGAAATACGTCCTAGATTAGAGCATCTAGATAACCTTGCTCCAGGGGTTTTTCCTCAAGACTTATTCCAATTGCTTTTTGAGTCAGGATTGATCAATACGGCATTGCCAGAGTCGGCCGGTGGGCTCGGTCTGGGATTGGCGGATCAAGTGGTAATCGCTCAACAATTGAGCTGGGGAGATAATGGACTCTGGGGGAGCATAGAGGCTTCTCAGGCTGCACAGCAGTTGGTCTTGCAAGGTGGGAGCACAGAACAGATCGCTCGATACCTGGCTCCACTAAATCAAAGCCCCACCCTTGCCGGCCATGCGATTGCGTCTGCCATAAAGCCTGCGCGAGTCTTTTACAAGCAGGTCGATGATAGCTTTTATCTCACCGGTCGCAATGTTTTGATGGCCAATGCTGGATTTGCGGAGTTTTATCTAATCGAGGCTGTCGAGGATCGACGCGGCGAAGACAGCTCTGATGGTAGAGCCAATACTCTTTTTCTGGTGCCCCGGGGTATCGAGGGGCTGACCTTTGCAGATCCTATTAAGAGTCTAGGCAGGCGTGCCATGCCTCTTGCTCTGGCCGAGCTAGACGATGTCGAGTTGAACGATGCTCATATCATTGGTGGTATAGGCGGTGCATCCAGTGTCGTTTTGCGTGCTCGTCTCGCCAATCTGACGATGCAATCTGCTGGCTACAATGGATTGGCTAGAGCCGCTCTCGACCATGCTGTGCAATACGCAAAAGACCGCACTACATTTGGTGTACCGATAGGTAATCACCAGGGCATTGCCTTTATGCTAGCTGACATGGCCAAGGACATACAAGCTTCCGAACTATTGACTGCCCAAGCCGCGCAACTGGTGGACCAAGGTTGCAATTGTCAGACCCAAGCCCTAGCCGCTTTTGCCTTTGCACAAGAAATGGCTGGTAAATGTGCTGAAGATGCAGTGCAAGTTTTTGGTGGCTATGGTTTTTCTCGAGAATATCCTGTCGAAAAACTTATGAGAGACTGCAAAGCCGCCCGCGCCCTTGGACCTTCTGCTGATATCATCAAGGCAGAGATCGGCAAGCAGCTGGTTACTGCCTTGTGATCCCGGTAAAAGGCCAGCTTTTAGTCTTCAAAGCGCCGCCCTTTTTTGATAAAGAATACCTTTATCAGGTCACCGCAAGCGGTGACAAGGTCATACGGGCGGATTTGTATCATTCGCCACGCGTCAAAAAGAACTGGACCCCAGCCGAATTTGCTATTTTGCTGGAGCATGAGATGATCAAGTTAGCCACCGCTGATGATGTCTCCAGGCTTTCACCAAATTTACCTCAATCCACTGAGGATGATTAGCACTGCCCACGATTCGTTGTCACTGGGGCTGCTTCTTTACTCTTTTGCGACCTGTTTTCTTTTTTTTGGCTTTGTCAGGGTTTGAAGACTTGTCGGAGATTTGAGCCTTATCCTCAGCCTTTTTGCTTTGACCTTTAAACCAACCATCAAAGGGCAGATGTACCTTGTCTGTAATGCTGGTAAACGGAGAGACGATGCTGTCCGTCTTTTTAAACATTCCACCATCGATAGAGATTTTGACGGCGACAAAAAACAGCAGGATACCCATGGTAATTGAGACAAAATTGAGCGAAAGCCAGCGCAGGTTTTGATCTACATGAGTTGCACGCTTTGATTTTTTAAACTTGGCGACTGTCATCAAATCTTCGAGTCGCCGTGTTATGTCGGCTGGTCGCATGCCACCGCGCATGCCGCCAGTCACCTTGCTTGCATCCTGACCTGAGATAGGTCGTCCGCATACTACGCAGAACCTAATCCCGTAGTTTAGTTTTGCTCCACAGTATGGACATCCGCCCGACATTTAATTAAGAGGGCCGTTTTCTTCGCAGTAGCGATTGACCATTTCGGAGATCGAAGATCTATCGTGAGCCAGCGTTTCTTGCTTCCCGTTTAATTCGACTATGCGATCCTTGAGCTCGAGGATCTGCTGTTCGATGAGCTTTATCTCTTCGGAAATTTCGGATTCTGTCAGGTTAAGAGCGTCGGTTAATGTACCGAATGCTTTTTCGAGCTCGCTTACAGCCATGAGATTCCTACTCCTTTGATACAGTCTATTATTCTACTCAGATTTTCCCATTTCTTACGCTTTTAAGCGCTCAAATACCAGCACCTTGAAGGAAAACATCTATCGGATCTTGATTATCAGCCCCTTGGCCCTGATTCTGGAGGCGATTTAACTCAGTGCTAGAAGCAGTAGAGGCGGTATCACCCATGTTTGCTTCTACTTCGTTTTTGCTTAGGGCTTTTAGCATTTGCTCTTGCTTGCGCAAAACATTCTTGAGGTCTTTGACCAACTTTTCCAGGTCGCAAATTTTCTGGTTAAGAGCTTTGATAGCTTCGGCTTCGATATCGGGATTGTCGTCTTTGACTATTTTTTTGCCGTCTTGATATACGACTCTGCCTGGAACGCCGACTACAATCGAATTTGCGGGCACATCTTTGAGAACGATACTGCCAGAGGCTACCCTGACGTTATCGCCTACGATTATGGCTCCTTGTATTTCAGCTCCACTGCCTACTACGACGTTGGAACCGAGAGTCGGATGACGTTTGGTATCCCTGCTCAAGGCTCCCTGGCGCGCCGCCGATCCTGCTCCTAGGGTGACGCCCTGGTAGATGATCGAGTCTTCGCCGACGACGGCAGTTTCGCCTATGACGACTCCCATCCCATGGTCTATCAGCACCCTTCTGCCGATGGTTGCTCCTGGGTGTATTTCGATACCTGTAAACACTCTGCCTAAATGGGACAAAAATCTGGCTGGAGTGCGATGACCTGCCTTCCAGAGTCGACTGGCAAATTTGTGAAATATCAGCACATGGAAGCCCGGATAGCAGAGGATTACCTCTAGTCGACTGCGAGCTGCCGGATCCTTGGCCAGTATGTTGTCGATGGACTCTCTCAGATACACGGTGGAGAGGTTTCCTTGATTAAGAAGGCCCAATTTAGGGGATATAAGAAATTGTTGCAGATTTTTCCCATCCTCTTTCCTTATTAAAAGATTTTGTGAGCTTTGTGTAGTTTTCCCATAGATTTAAGCAAGTAAAAATGAGAAATTTGTCAAGGTTCTTGAAAACCCGTATAGACATAAGGGTCCGATAGGGCAAAAAACCGATAAAGCAGCTAACAATGGGCTTTGATTTGTAAATATGGCAACCAATGGTCTCAATCCAAGCGATGCAGGTGAAGGCAAAAAGCCCTCGCCTAAGTCCGATGATGTGACCACGCGTCTGCTTGATTCGATTCATTCGCTTTTACCCTCTAGTATCGGCGGCGCCAAGGCTGAGCCAAAGTCGGAGCCCAAGGCCGAAGCCAAGTCAGAAGCCAAGCCGGCCCATTCTTCAGTTGCCAATTCGGTAGCTAGCATCCTGGCAGCTGATGCCAACCCTCATCCGCCTCTTAAGGCCAAAAGCGAGCCTGGATCTGCAAAACCATCCGATGCCAATCAGTCGGTATTGTCGAGCTTTGCTGGTGGGTTTTCAAAGAGCGTTGGAGACATGATCTCTGGTATCAGATCATCAACCGTCGACGACGAATACATCAAGCAAAAACTGGCAGGCAAAAAAGAAAGCGAGATAACTGCCACTAGTTCTAACATTACTACGGCTCTGATCAACAATGCCAAAATCCTTGCTCATCCGGTTGAGACGGCCAAAGCCTTGGGCAATGCAGTGGTTGAGACCAAGGATGTCTTGCTCCATGGCACAGCCAACGAAAGAGCCAGTAAAGCCGGTCAATTAGCCTTTTTTAGCACGATGCTCTTTGCCGGAGGGGCTGCCGCGGGTAAAAACACTGCTTCGACCAAGGCTATCGCAACAGCCGAGCAGAGCGCAGTCAGGACCACTAGGGCCTCTTCCCTGGTGGGAGATTTCAAATCGATTTTTCAGTCTGGCTTGCACACCACTCAAGAAGCTGCCGAGTTGGCCTCGACCAAGACGGCGACTACCATTCTTAAACCTTCTGTCGCCGCCAGCACAAGTGCCAATCTCAGCGAACGCCTACTCGCAGGTGGCACAAGGATCAGCGATCAAATAGACAATATTTTGGGCACAGGACCAGGACTGCACGCAAACAATGGGCGTATGGGTAGCCTATCCACACGATTAGAAGGGTTAGTCAGTAAGCCAGGCCTTGGCCAGGCTGTAACCGCCGAATCAAGACCGGCATTTTCTTTGGCTGCCCGTGCCGAAATGCCAAGTCCTGAGCTTTCTCGCCTCGAAAAAACCGATCTGACTTCCGACGTACTTTCTTTTGCCAAAAAACTAGAAGATCCACCTCATGCGTCAAGCAAATTGGCTGGATCGACAATCGCAGGCAAACATTTTGACGATGTCGCTGCTCTTCCGGCTATTGCTGATAAGACTATAGAAGCCACTCGGCAATCCGCACTTGAGACTGCAAGACAAAGCTTGCGGGATATTGCGCATATAGAGTCCACCGGTACCAGGGTGATCGAGCCCAGGACTCTGGTGAAACTTGAAGATGCTGCACAAGATTTGGCAAAAATTCATCCTGATCAGGCAATCAAACCGTCTGACCTGCGTCGTTTTACCGAACAATTCGACTTGCCGCATCCACCGGCTCAAATTATTCAAAAAGAAACGCAAAATCTCGTTCATTCTGCACCGAGAGTGGCTGATGCTGCAAAACAAATCGAAGCGCTCTCTGTAAAAAGTCCCCTAACCGAAAAAGTGGTTACCGATCTCAAGTCGCTTAGCCGCGAGTTGGACGATTTGTCTGTCAAGCCTGTTCAAACCCAGGTCAGCCCGCGTATACAGCAATTGGTCAAGGACCTCGATACCCCTGAGGTCAGAGGTATGCTTGCCGAGCACCCCCAAATACAAAAAACCTTAGGAGAAGTAAAAGAAAGCGTGCAAGTAGCCCAACTGGCTGGTAAGCGCGCGATTAAGGCCGATTTGCCCTCAACTGCAGGCAATTTTGCTAAATCAGAGCTTGGCCTGCCAGGACATCTACAGGCTCAGGCCAAAAGCGTCACTCAAGATCTGGATCGTCTTGAAAAATCTGTTCCTCCAGCTCTCAGTTCCGAAGCACAACTTGCCAGAGCGCAGGCATTTAAAGAGGTGCGCACAAATCTCGAGCGGACTGCTATCAATCCTGCTGAAGTACGTGTTGCTGCGGATCTTGAAGCATCCATCAAGAGACTCGAGCAGCATCTGGATGGTGTTGCTCTGGCGCCTGCAAATACCAGTCTGGTTAGAGACATCAAAGATGGTGTCAATCGGATCCAAGAAAGCGTGGCCACAAATATTGCTTCATCGACAATCTCTCGAGAAACATCAAATATGGATAGGCAGGTGCGCGCCTTTAACGAGGCGCTCGACCAAGCTCTGCCTACTAGTACCATATCCAATACCGTCAATAGAGCCCTCGGTACCGAGAAAAATGCAGTTTCTGGCGAGTTGAGACAGATTGCTCGCACTCTAGACGAAGCCCTGGTGGATACAGGTAAGGCAAGCAGGGCAGAAAGCAATATCAAGATACAACGTGCCTTGGAGGATCTGGAAAAGCCAGAGCTGCAAAAATTTATCCAAGAAAATCCCCGCTTGAAGCAAGTCGTGGCCGAGATGAAAGATTCGGGCGGCAGGCTTGAGGGTGCTGCTCAAAAGATCGAACAGCAAGCTTTGCGCTTGGAGGTGGTCGAGCGCAACCAACAAGTCGTCCATACTGCTGCCAATCTTAAAGAACAGGTTGCAGAAGTACCGGGGCTGAGAGATTTTAGCGAAAAGCTCACCCAGATTCAAAAAGATGGTGTCAGAGTGCAAGCTCAGGTCCTGGATGACCTCAAGCAGACCTTAGTTCGTCTTGAAAAGAATGGAGGCGCAGATCTCGATCTGGCAAATCGTCTCAAGCCTGCTGTCCAAAAATTAGACGATGAGTTTGTGTCTGCAAGGCGTGTAGCGCAGCTACAAGATACCAGGATAACAATTGCCGCCGAAAAAACTCAACTGACAAGACAGACTGGCGAGCTAAAGAATGGTATCACTGCGGCCAATCCAAACATAGTGCTAGATCACGTCGAAGCCATCGAACGTCAGGCCATCCGGCTCAACGAAGGCAATCTTTCTGCTCAATCCATTGCTCGGATGAAAGAGTCAGTACAAAAATTAGATGAGTTGGGTGGAGCAAAGCTTTTTGAAAAACCAGGCAATTTTGAAAATCTGAAGCGCTCGGTCGCTGCAATCGATGATGCTGCAGTTAGAGCGAGAGGCATCGAGACCTTCGAGATGCAAAATGCCAGTTTGCTCAGGACCACACAAGATCTGGCCAGAAACCCTGCCACCGCAAATCTTTCAAGACAGATCGAGACTGCTGCCACTACCGCTGAAAAAGCACAAATCATCAAGTCTACTCGCGAAGCCTTGGACGATCTTGGTGTCGTCAATCCTCAAATAAAAGAATTGAGACAAGTAAGCGATATCAGACAGACACTTGATAGATTGGAACAGTCTTGGCGCTATCGTGCTCTCGAGCAGAGTTCTGCAAAATTTGAGGCGCAGAGTGCTCGTAGCGTCGATTTGGGACGTAGTCTGCAGGAGACCATCCAAAGAGAAGCTCTTGTTGCTCCCGGCACTGTATCCAAGCCTTTGTCCGAGTCGATCAATCAATATGTCAGGCAAGCCGAAAACCTGGTAGCAAGACCTCAAGATAGAGCTACTATCCTCCGGGATCTAGACCGTGCCGGGGTACAAATCGAAAAAGAGTTGACCCGCAGTCCATTGGCCGGCCAGGCTGCAGGTCCTGTTACGACACAGTTTGCTCAACTAAAGGTGCAACACCAGGAGCTCATTAATACTGCACGTCAATCCCATGAGCTGGCAGCCAGTCTGATCCAGCGCAAAATAGAACGGATTGAGCAAGGTTTAAGCCTTGCGACCCAATCACCTTCTTCGATTATTCGTCGCGAAAGTGTTGCTCAAACCACAGAAAATCTGCAGGATGTCAGATATCTCGAGACCAATACTCTCGTCCGCGGCACCTACAAGCTCGAGAAGGCTCAACATGAGTTGGCGCTGGCTGCAAACGATCTGGAGGTGGCCGCTTATCGCAAAAATCTAGTGCGGATGGCCGGTGAAGGCAGCAAAGAAGCTGCCGACAAATTGTTGATGTCTGGACTCACAAGCGAGGGCTATCGCATCAACACGCTCTCAAATACATTCGAAGCAATTAAGAGTCGCCTGAGCGAATCAATCACAGCTCGTACAAATATGTTGCCAGTCATAGGTACTGAGAGTGGTCGTTCGATAGCAAAGTTGTCCGCCAATGATGCAGTCTTTGCAAACAATAGGCTGGCGATCTTTAATCCCAAAATCTACAATATTGCAGCCGCAACCACAGGCGTTACCAGCCTTGGAACGCTGGCATACGCTGCCTACCAAAAATCTCAAACCTCTGACGAACAAAGAGACTTTACACCTCCACTACAGTCTCAAACTAGCTTTGAGCAAGTCATAATGCGTCAGGCTGCCACTGAAGCCTACAAAAATGTTACCGTCGGTGGTGTCAATCTACGCGTTGATGATCCAGATTTTGATCGCAAACAATTTAATCTCAAGACCTATGGCCAGCTGTATTTTCCAGTCAAGGGCGCTGATACGCCTGCTCCAAGCACCAATCAAGTCATGTTTACAGCTCAGAGCGTTGGCATCAAGACGATAAAACCAATCAGGGCCAATGGTGATAATCACGAAAAGCCTGCAACAACTCAGTTTAGTTTGCCTCAAGCCCAAAGCCTGGCTAATCCCGCCGCTTTATTGCACAATGTGCTCAATGGACGGGGAGAGCCTTTGACAGCTCAAAGAGGCCTACCTGGCATGGGCGGTCGTCACTCTGCTCAAAATGATGCGAGGCAGATCTATAACGCTTCAGCGCTTTCAGCATATGAGCACCTTGAGTCTACCGAGGACAAAGGCCTTGATAGCTCTAGCTCCGGTGGTACCAATAATCCGAGCATCTCCGGCCCTATTCTTGCCAGCAGTAACGACCCCGATCCAAACGCAAGTGCAGGACCTGCTGCTACGACTACAGACCCAAATTCTGGCCCGGCCCCTGTGACGACAATAAAGCGGGTGCCAGTGCTAGAGCAGCTGCAAGGAGAGCCAGCCGTAGTCTCCAAAACTACAGTAGGTGCTCTGGCTGGTCCGCCTCGCAAGAGACAATAGATTCATTATTTTGGCCAGATTTATTGGCTGTAGCGAGCCATCGCAATGACAGTATTGTGCCCTCCGAAGCCCAGGGCTTCGGCTAGTCCTGCCCGGATCTGCATCGGCCTTGCCACATTGGGCACATAATCCAGATCACAGGCGGGATCCGGTGTATCCAGATTGATTGTCGGATGTACCTTTTGATCGTGAATCGATAATGCCAGAACGGCAGCTCCCATTGCGCCAGCAGCGCCAAGAGAATGCCCGATCATGGATTTTGTACTGGAAAGTGCCAATTTTTTAGCATGTTCGCCAAATACAGATTTGATCGCCAGTGTCTCGCGTTCATCATTGAGCGGAGTGCTGGTTCCGTGAGCATTTATATAGTCGATGTCTCCTGGTTTGAGATTGGCATCTTCCAGGGCATCTTTGATTGCTCGAGCAGCACCTTCGCCTGTTTCGTGCGGAGCGACAATGTGATTTGCGTCACAAGAAGCACCTGAGCCTACGACTTCGGCATATATTTTTGCTCCACGCTTGAGAGCATGCTCAAGCTCTTCGAGTACCATGATAGCGGCGCCTTCACCAATAACAAAGCCATCTCTGTCTTTACTGAATGGTCTGGAGACTTTGGTTGGATCTCCCTCTCTCTTGGAGAGCGCGGTCATATTGGAAAAGGATGCGACTGAGAAAGTATCGATGCAGGCTTCGGTACCGCCGGCGATGACTGCATCTGCTCGGCCGTATTTGATATACATGTAAGCGTCCATCAGACTGTCCAAACCTGATGCACAAGCTGTTGCGTCAGATTTAGCGCGGCCGCGCGCACCAAACTCGATGGCAACCTGTCCAGCAGGAGCATTTGGCATGAGCCTGATAATAGAACGCAAGCCCATCTTACGTTGACCTTGCTCTGTCAGTCTTTGCGAGTCCGCGCAAGTGGTTTTGAGGCCACCGACGCCGGTGCCAATAAAAGTAGCTACACGATCAGGATTGGAGTTTGTGCTATTTAGACCAGAGTCTTCGACGGCAAACTTGCTTGCAACCATTGCCAATAGCGTGACGCGATCCATTTCTTTAAGCATCGATCCGGATTTGCGACGATCCGGATAATAATTGGCTATATCAAAATCTTTGATCTCACAAGCTATCTTGACGTCAATATTGTTAGCGTCAGGATCAAATGAAGTAATCCTTGCAGCGCCAGACTTGCCAGCCAAAAGATTTGACCAGGTTTCCTGGGTGCCGATTCCGACGGGGCTGACCAAACCTATGCCGGTCACTACAACTCTTTTATTGCTGCTCATGAATTATTTTGATGTACTTGTGTATTGGTTATACGTTGCTGATGTCGATAAACAACAGATTTTATGGCAGCTCGACCGCCATTTCATGAGCGCCTTATAATTAAATCAGCTGCCGCCGACCATAACGCCAAAGCCTTCGCAGTCTTCGTCTAGATAGTCTTCAATGCCTTCTATCGAGTCTTCTTTAAAGCTTCTGTCTTGCTCAGTATCGTCCTGGGTGCATTGGCTCGTCATGAGATCTTGATCATTTAGATTGTCGTTCTGCAGACCATTATTTTGTAGTGCAAGGTATTCTCCAAATACTTCGTCTAGATCTATCTATCCGGATTCGCGCGCAAATATTTCTTTGGGATCGCCGAGTCGTCTGATGATGTCGCTCTCTATATATCCGTGATCGGGGGTCCAGATTGCATCATGCAGGGCAGGTGGATTTAAATCTTTATTTCTGGCCTTTAAGTCTCTGATCGAACGTTCATGTCTGAGGACATTTTGTTTAAAAGCCAGATCCAGTTGGTGGCCAACGTCCTTGTGCCGAGGTTCAAATACTGAGACTAGATTCCAAAAGTGCTTGTTATGGCTAGCTTCCAAGACATGTGCCAATTCATGAAGAACAAGGTATCTACGACCTCTCTCTGGCACGTTTTCTACGGCGAACCGACTGAAGGTGATGATACGGCTCTTGAGGTTTATCTGCGCCAATCGTGTTTGCTTGGCCGAACCTATGCGCACACCTCCGATGGCTACATTGAAGGTCTCTTTATTAATGCGATCGACATATGATTGCATGAATGATCTGTAAAGGTGCAGCGTTTTAGCGGAAAGCCTACCTTCGGAGTCTTCTCCAAGGATCGGCGTTCTCTCATGCAGGATCTTTTGTGAGTCCTGCACGAGAGAACGTTGCAGGTTTTTGCCTGCCTCAAATTGTCTAAATCGTTCGTCGTGCGATACCATCATTGAGATGCTAGCGGATCGCGTAAAAAAAGCAAAATAAAAAATCTCCGCATATATCTTCTGGTGGTGGCAAAGTGAGCAATGCAAATATCATCTTGATCACAGGCGGGGCGCGGTCCGGCAAGTCGCAATTTGCAGAGCGTCTTGCACTGTCCTCTGCAATCCCTGTGACCTATCTTGCGACGATGCAAAAAGTATCTGCCACTGCAGATAGTGAACTTTACGAGCGAATATCCAAGCATCAAAAAAGACGCCCTAAACATTGGGAATTATTAGAAGAACCTTTGTTGGTCGCGCAAAAAGTCTCGCATTTGAACGAACGCGGAAGCCAAGATGGCCAATCCAGGCTCGTTTTATTAGATTGCCTATCGCTCTTTGTTTCTAATCTGCTTTTGTCGATACCTGCTTCGATCAACGATCAAGCTATAAAAAATGAGCTGCTGGAAAATGTCCTCGTAGAGGCCCGCCAGTTGCTCGAAGTCATGTCACGCGCTGACAGCCTAAATTTTATAGTGGTCACTAATGAGGTCGGCTCAGGGATAGTGCCTGATAATTTTCTGGCCAGGGCTTTTCGCGATACTCTCGGCTCTACCAATCAAATGTTCGCAGAACGGGCGGGGGAGGTCTACGCTTGTTTCTCAGGGCTGCCTCTCAAGCTCAAGGGATAGGCTTGTCCTCTATTTGTGGGCATAATAAGGCATGAACTCCGTTGTCAGCGCCGATAATCACGGCAAGCTCAAATCTGTCATACGCCTCTTACGTCCACGGCAGTGGACCAAAAACCTCATTGCTGTTCTGCCCCTTCTATTTTCAGGCAATCTTTTCAAGCCTGATCTACTGATCCATGTTGCTCTTTGCGTTGCAGGTTTGTGCCTGCTTTCCGGGAGTATCTATGTCTTTAACGACATTTTGGACGTGGAGGCTGATCGCAAGCATCCTACAAAGTGCAAGCGACCAATTGCTGCTGGAGCGATCCAGGTCAGCGAGGCATGGATACTGGGTCTGATCTGTCTAGGCCTTTCCTTTATCTTCGCCTACTCTGTACGTCCTGCCCTTTGTCTGGTCTTTTTGGCTTATTTGCTTTTGCAGATGGCCTACACTCACAGACTCAAACATCGGGTCGTTTTGGATATTTTTTGCATAGCCGCTGGCTTTGTTTTGCGTGCCCTCGCTGGTGGTGCCAGTGCGCACGTGCCATTGTCGTCATGGTTTTTACTATGCACCTCTCTAGGAGCGCTTTATCTTGGACTCGAAAAAAGGCGGCAAGAGTTAGCTGTTCTGGGCGAGAGCGCTGCCAGTCATCGTAAGGTGCTGGGCAAGTATTCCGATAGGCTTGTCGATCGTATGGAAGCCGTGATTTTACCCAGTCTGGTCACAGCCTATGCTTTTTACAGCTTTCAATCGCAATACGGGCAATGGATGATGATTACCGTACCTATAGTGCTTTATGGGCTTTTTCGCTATCAAGTGCTTTCCCTCCAGGACAATCTGACCCAAAGTCCCGAAGAAGTTCTATTGCGCGACCGCCCTATCCAATTGACTGTGGCTCTATGGGTGGTGGCTAGTGCGAGTGTCGTTTACGGATGGCTGCCAGCTTTTTGTAGGGCTGCAGTTGGATTAGCGGATGGTTTTAGAGTTTCGTTCTAAGTCGTGTTCTAAATTTTATTTTGAGCTTTATTCTGAGCCATAGGCTTGCCGATGCCTTCAGCCCAGGGGCCATATTTGTACAATTTCTTAATTGCTTCTGATGTCAATTCGTCGCGGCGTGCTCCATCTTTGGTTGGCATTGCAACAGCCATACGCAATTTCTCTCTCTCTTCCTCAGCAGCATCAAGATAACGTAATCGGAAACTTGCCCAGGTAAGGTCAAAATTTGCTATTGCTTTTTTTGCCTTTTCGTCGGGAGCATCCTTAAACTTTTGCAGGATCACCTGAGAAAAGACTTGTCGGTTTTCGTCGCTGTCCACCGACCTGTCCTTCCTTCGAGCGCTCCACAAAAAACTAGTCATATCACCATAGGCGCGCAGAGCATCTTCTGTAAGGACCGGCGGGCCTTCGTCGGCTATCGCGCTAGGTCCACAAATTGATTCGTAGATTTGCAAGGCATTTTGATCTACCTCTACCTCAATTTGTGCAGCATTTTTTGCGATGACAGCTTTTGTGCTCTGGCTTTCATTTAGGGCAAGAGCTGGCGCAAGAGCCAGATCTTTGGTCATTTCGCATCTGGCGGCAGCTATAGCGTGTCTCAATAATGACCTGAAAAATATCCTGTAACTGTCTTTGTAATCTATGTGGGGGCTTGATTGTATTTTGTCGGCAATGGCCGCGTAAATTGGGCCCATACCGCACCAGTACTGGTTTTTTGCAAGTAGTTTTGCATTTATAAGTTTAGCGAGCTCCTTTTTGTTCTCATTGCTGAGCGTAGCAAGTTGAGTGATAGCAAGACGATCGTCTTCGTCCTGGGTGCTGGCTATTAGGGCAAAGATCTCGAGCCAGGCTTGCTGGTCGGTATAGGATTTACCAATCGACGAGGGCGTTTGCTTTTTGGGGGGCTGGCTTGTCTTTGGTGCAGGCGGGTGCTCTGGGTGGACCTGTCTATTGATCGATTCGTTTTTAGATTGGGTTGGTTTAATGTCTTCATAACCCCAATCTCCCTGAGCATCTGCATCGGCGGCTGCACTTACCGCAGCCAAGAACGAACTAAGCACAACCGTCATGAGCAATAAGGGTGTCCACCTGGGGCAAAAGGCTCTCGATGCATGGGGTTGCGGCTTCATTGCTATAGTAAATACTCCGCGGTCTTGGCAAGTTTTATCGATGCGATTATGATAATATCGGCTTAGCGTCTACGTCGACGCTAGATTAATAGGTGTAAAAATGGCCCAGCTCAAGCTCAGATACTATCCCGATCCAGTACTCAAGCAAAAGACTCGCAAGATATCCATGTTCGATGCTTCTGTCCGCAAGCTAGCCACAGACATGCTCGATACTATGTACAAGAGCGATGGCGTCGGACTTGCTGCACCCCAGGTGGGCGTCTCCAAGCGTATCATGGTCATCGATGTCGCTGGTGAAGACGAGCCCCGTCGCCCTGTCGTCTTTATCAATCCCGAAATAATCGAATCCGAAGGTGAAATGGTCGGTCAAGAGGGTTGTTTGAGCTTTCCTGATGTGTTTTTCGAGGTCAAAAGAGCTTCCAGAGTCGTAGTCAGGTTTCAAAATCTTCGCGGCGAGGTCCTCAAATTGACAGCCGAAAACAACTTGCTCTGTCGGGCTATCCAGCATGAGATCGATCATCTCGACGGCAAGCTATTTATCGAGCAGGCTGCGGTTCCTCTGCAGGCCGAGCTAGAGCTTGCCAAGCAAGGGCTAAATGATGGCGATGTGGAGCAACTCCAGGATCAGTTTGATCAGCATAAAGCTCAGCAGTCGGCTCAAGATCAAGATGGCGGAGTTATTTCGCTCAAGACCGCTCAGCCTAGCAAAGTGACAATTTGATTTGTGTTCTGGAGCTTCAGAGAAAACCTCGGTGGTTTAGATCACATCAATAAAGCCTTATGCCGGCGCATTTTTGGGCTAGCTCCCGATCGCTATCTGCACAAGATCATCGAGTCTGATCCGCAAAAATATCGAGCAGTCATGGATGATTTAGATCAACCTCTGGCCTGCAGGTTGTGCGGGTACCAGCTATTGCATATCGAGCTAATCGGATTTGGCTTTGCTACCATATGTTCTTCTCAGGCCCATCTATATGTAAAAAATGTCGAGGAGATCGCGGGCTTCGCCCGCAGTCTGCCGCTCAATGAGCAATAAAATGGAAAAACCCGACACACTGGTCAAATATAAAATAGAAGTGGTGTCCTTTGGCTTCAAAAAAGGCGAGCAACCACACGCCAATGTATTGATGGACGTGAGATTTCTCAAAAATCCTTACTGGATACCCGAGCTCAAGCCTCTCAATGGTCTCGATCGCCCTGTGCGCGATTATGTAATCGAGCAAGAGGGGGCTAAGAGATTTATAGAAAAGCTTTTAGCACTGCTCGAAGACATGGTGCCCAGCTTTTTTGCGACTGGCAAGTCGGATACTTTTGTCATTGCACTAGGTTGCACGGGTGGCCAACACAGATCGGTGGCCATGGCCGAAGAATTGTGCCGAGCGCTCGAAAGCAAATTTAGTTCAATCGGCATTGTGCTTACCGCCTCTCACCGTGAGCATAAGACCTGGTCCAGTTTTGATCAGGTGGATATTGGATGAAAAAATCCAAGACTGATACTAAAAATGCCAGGCGCGGCTCACTCGATTATCGGCTCAAGAGTATGGCTCTGCCTGGCCTCAAGCGCTGGATTTTGATCGTCGTCATTGCCATTTCGATCATCGTCTTTGGTGTCTTGCTTTTACTCGATGTGCACCCAGTAGAGCAAATACTACGTTTCATCTTGCGGATCTTGCAAGACACCAAGTCTGTCCTCAACGAGATTACGCAATATCTGCCTGCCAGGATCAACGGCATAGTGATCGTCACGTTGGGATTTTTTGTCGTCCTGATTTCTATTTTGCGTATCTTGCAGCTTGTAGTCGGAGCATATTTTCCTGATGATGCAGAGCGCGAAGCTATCACTGATGTGCTGTACAAGCGCAAATACAAGGACCGAGAGCCAAAGATAGTCGTAATCGGAGGTGGTACAGGGCTGTCCAATTTGTTAAACGGACTTAAAAGACATACAAATAACATTACTGCAATCGTCACAGTTGGCGATGATGGTGGGAGTTCTGGACGTCTCAGGCAACAGCTCGGAGTATTGCCTCCAGGAGATATCCGCAACTGTATTACTGCCCTGGCAGACGAGGAGCAGCTAGTCACCGAATTATTTAGATACCGATTTAATTCGGGCGAAGGCCTAGAAGGTCACAGCTTTGGCAACCTATTTATTACCGCGCTATGTGCCATTACTAATGGTGACATGATCCAGGCCGTGCGTACAGCTTCCAAGGTCCTAAAATCGTCAGGCCAGGTCTTGCCTTCTACTCTAGACGCTTTGACCCTGGAGGCCATTTTTACCGATGGCACCTTTGTTTCTGGCGAGTCCAATATCACTCATGCCGGTCTAGGCAAAAAGATCGATAAATTGACTTGTCTGCCCGCTAAACCAGTAGCAACACCAGAAGCTGTCGAAGCAATACTAAATGCTGAGTTGATCGTTCTAGGTCCGGGTTCGCTATACACCTCGGTCATTCCAAATATTCTTGTAGACGGGATTGCTGATGCGATTTGCCGCTCAGAAGCTTGCAAGATCTATATCTGTAACGTCATGACCCAGCCAGGCGAGACTACAGACTACACTGTCTCGGATCATGTCCTGGCACTTGTCGAGCACGCTCGAGGCGATGCGGCTGCCCTCCCTCTCAAAGATCGTGCCAGTCAACTCATGCAGGCTGTGTTGGTCAACGACGAGGATGGAGCTATCGGCGAAGGAGAGACCACTAATTCCGAGGCAATCAAGCTCGTTCGTATTGACGAGGACAGGTTGGCGGAGCTTGGGGTAGAGGCTATCCGCAAGCCCATCTTGTCTGATAGTACATATGCTCACCACGACCCTGTCCGGCTGGCGCGCAGTATAATGCTCTGGTTTTTCCGTTCCAAACGCAAGGTCAAGCCGCGAGGCAAGACGCCAATACTAAGTAAATAGACTCAGTTTGTAGTAAATCATAAAGGACTCGTATGTCACTCAGCAAAGAAGCACTCGCACCAGCGCTCGGCCGCATCGTATCAGGCGTCTATATCGCCACAGTCTCAAATGAGGACAAGCCTGACGGCATGATGGCATCCTGGGTAGGGCAAGCGGCTTTCGATCCTCCGGCACTGATGATGTCAGTCAACAACACCCGTGATTTCAAAAAATATCTTTCTGTCGGTCAAAGATTTTCGATCAATATCCTTTCTAAGAGCAATATGGATATTTTCAAAAATTTTGCCAAGCCGTATAACGAGCAAAAATTTGACGGCATCAAGTTAGAGTCCGGAAGAGTCGGTCAGGCTCCGGTTTTTAGCGATTGTGTCGGCTATCTCGATCTGGTGGTCAAGTCATCCGCTGATGCCGGCGATCACACTGTTTATGTCGGCGAAATTGTTGGGGGTGCTATGCTCAATGAAGAAGCAGAGCCAATGGTGCATATTCGCAAGAACGGCTTTCAATATTAGGCACTAGGGTGCAATTGCATTTCCAGGGGATTGGCCTTGAGATGTTCCATTGCATCTTCGAAGCCCTGTCGTATCAGTCGGCGGGATCGTTCTGGATCGATTTCTAAAAGGTTGGTGTTGACGTCTTTTTTGGGCTGGAACACCCGGATGCGCACGTTTTTGCGACCTATAGACTCTGGCGATCCGGCTGCGACCAGCCGATTGTATAGTTGTGCCTGTTCCAATTCTTTGCGTGCTGATGCATCGAGGACAATGTCCAACAATCTCACTACGATCTCGAACATATTGACTGGGCAGTTGTTTTGGGATTGCGGATGCAAAAGCACCATAAAGATCTCGTCCGCGCCGAGATCAATGGCCGTCTCCATTGGAGTATTCCGCACCAGGCCCCCGTCGATCCACAACCCTTTCCCCTGGATGTGCCTGGGGGGAAAGGCCATGGGAATGGCGGAGGTGGCCATGAGAGCGTCTATCAACTCGCTAGTGGATACGACCTCATCGATTGTGATGAGTCTAGTCTCTAGACTGCATAGGTCAGTAGTGCACCAACCCACCTTAGTCGCACTATTTTTGAGCTTCTGCAGGTCCAATTCTCGCTTCAAGAGTGCCTCGAGTGGGGAGGTATCTAGTAAGCCAAGTTTTTGGCCAAGGACGAGGCGCCCGATCTGGTGGGCGGATGGTAGGCAAAAGATATCGCGTGAACGTATCTGGCACCAGAGCTCTTCTAGTCTCGTATAACTCCCTTGAGCCATGAGTGTGGCATTGATCCCACCTATAGAAGTACCGTAGGCCAGATCAAAAGTCACACCAGCTTCGCGCAAAGCCTTGACCACGCCTACTTGATACGCTCCGCGACCTCCGCCGCCGGGTAAAACCAGAGCTCTCATTTAGCCGTGCCTCCCGTTCCAGTCTGTTAAGCTTATGCCTCTTTGTGTCTATATATAATCATTAGCAACAAAACAAGAGGGACCTCGTGGTCCCTCTTGCAATTGTGTCGGCGACTAAAGAGCAGCCTATTTTGCCTTGACTGGTTGCTTCAGGGCTTCTGCCGCTTGTTGAGCGACTTCTTTAGGGGTCATGGCTACGAGGACGCCATTTGATCTAAAGGATTCGAGCTTGGACTCGGCTGTGCCCTTGCCACCAGATATAATGGCGCCGGCGTGACCCATTCTCTTGCCGGGAGGTGCTGTCTGCCCCGCGATGAAGCCGATCACAGGCTTTTTGATATTGGCCTTGATATAGTCGGCTGCGTCTTCTTCGGCATTGCCTCCGATCTCGCCGATCATAACGATCACTTGGGTGGCCGGATCGGCTTCAAACATCGAGAGGACCTCTTTGTAGTCGAGACCTTTAATTGGATCTCCGCCAGTCCCTACGCAGGTGGATTGTCCCAAACCGCTTTCGGTCAAGGCCAGAGCAATCTCGTATGTCAAAGTGCCTGATTTAGAGACCATACCGACTGGACCAGACTTGAAGATCGAGCCAGGCAGGATACCGATCAAGGATTGACCTGGGGTGATGATGCCAGGGCAATTGGGGCCGATGAGTTTGGCGTCTTTGGCCTTGACTTGGGCTACCAGTTTGGCCGTGTCCTGAGGGGGCATTCCTTCGGTGATCAGGACCAAGAGCTTGATGCCGGCGTCCAAAGCTTCCATGCCAGCATCCAGTGCCAAATAGGGAGGGACAAAGATGCATGAGCAGGTGGCGCCTGTCTTTTCGACAGCTTCGAGGACGGTATCAAAAACAGGTTTGCCATGAATGGTCTCGCCGCCTTTACCGGGTGTGGTACCACCGACGATATTGGTGCCGTATTCGATCATGCGTTTGGTGTGCGCTGAGCCCATCTTACCAGTGGCGCCTTGCACGATTACTTTTGTATTTTTGTCTACGAGTATCACGTTAACACCTCTATAAGATTAGGATTTGCCAGCGCCAACAGGTTTTTTGCCTGCGGACTTTGCTGCTTCTACTGCTGCTTTGACAGCTTCTTCAAGATCGGGATAGAGCTTTAGGCCTGATTCGGAAAGCATCTTTTCGGCGATATCCTGATTGTTGCCGCGCAATCTAACGATCATTTTGCGTTCCGGATGACGCTTCATAAATTGAACAAGAGCTCCAGCTACTTCATCACAGGCAGTAATGCCACCGAGGATGTTGAGCAGGATGACATCAACGTTAGGATTTTCGTTGACCAATTCGAGAGCTTCGAGTGTCTTTTTCTGGTCCGAACCACCACCCGCATCGAGAAAGTTGCCGGGATCGCCGCCAAACCCCTTGACCATGTCCATGGTAGCCATCGTCAAACCAGCGCCATTACAAAGGATACCGATATTGCCTTCGAGTTCGACGAGGTTGAGGCCAGCCATCTTTGCGCGGCGTTCTCTCACTGAGAGCTCAGAGAGATGGGACTCTTCCATACCGGCAAAGCTCTTTTGCCTGGCGATAGAGTCATCATTGACGATGATTTTTCCATCCAGAGCGACTACGTCATCGCCAGTGGTAATGACCAGGGGATTGATCTCGGCGAGGTCCAGATCCTTGTTTTCAAAGACTTTGTAAAGCTTGTTGGCGATGTCGGCGACCTTATTGAGTACGGCGCCCTTCAAGCCGAGCTTTTGCGCAAGCTTGCGACCCGCAAAACCATGGTAGGGATATGGGATCGGCTCGGTTAGCACATTGTCCGAAGACTCGATTTCGATGCCGCCTTCGGCAGAGGCGATAAAAATGGCGCAACCGCGATTACGGTCGAGTGTGACTGCCAGATAGAGTTCGCGAGCGATGGGCATCTTGGGTTCGACGAGTAAGCTTTCGGTCTTGGAGCCTTTGATAGTCAGGGCCATCAAATCTTTTACCAGGCTTTTGCCTTCGTTGAGGTCTTTTGCAAATTTGATGCCACCAGCCTTGCCTCTGCCACCTGCCATGACCTGGCACTTGAGAGTCAATGGGTAGCCAAAATGCACTTTCGCCAATTCTTCTGGCTTAGTGATGCGCGCTGCCGGAGGCACAGGAATACCGGCTTCGGCAAAAATCCGCTTTGCTTCGTATTCGTACAGATTCAAGGTGAGACCCTCTCAATTTTGATGCTGGCGGCCTGGCTCGACCCGATATCAAGTGGGTGCGGGGGGCCGTCATGGGCAAGACTTGTCTAATTTAGACCCATATTTGCCTAAGGCCCGAGAACTTTATGATTCTTATGCTTTCCTGCCCGGCCCTGAGCCTGGAGTATACTAAGGCGGACCTTTGAGTATGGACCCGCGATATCGAGGATGTAATGCGAATCGGAATCTTGACTGGCGGCGGCGATTGTCCTGGACTGAACGCAGTTGTCAGGGCCGTGGTTCGGCGGAGTGTCAAAGACTACAAATCTGAGGTTGTCGGTTTTCTCGAGGGATTTAAAGGACCTTTAGAAAACATGATCATGCCGCTCACTATGCAGTCTACTGGTGGCTTGATTCATCGTGGTGGCACCATACTCAGGACTTCGCGTACTGACCCTTTCAAGCTCGACAACGGCCCTCAGAGGATCATCGATTCGATCGCTCGACACAGGCTTGATGCTCTTATCGTCTGCGGTGGAGATGATACCTGTGCTGTTGCCAATCGTCTTTACGAAGAACATGGTGTCAATCTAGTCTGCATTCCCAAGACGATCGACAATGACATAAAGACTACTGATTTTGCATTTGGCTTTGATACTGCTATCAACATAGTCGCAGAAGCTCTGGATAGGCTGCACACCACGGCCGAATCGCACAACCGTGTGCTCGTATGCGAAGTGATGGGCCGACACTCTGGTTGGATAGCCTGTTATGGCGGCATTGCCGGTGGTGCTGATTTTATCCTCGTCCCCGAAAAACCTGTCAATCTCAATGATGTTGTCTCTGCGATCAAGCAAAGGCATGCGAGAGGACGCGACTTTAGCATCCTCGTTGTCTCAGAAGGGGCCAGGTTTGACGATGCCGCTCTCAATGAACAATTGGGCCCTCAGGATCAAACTGGCAGGAGCAATCTTGCTGGCATTGGCGAATTACTTGCGCGATTGATCGAGCGTGATACTGGATTTGAAACGCGCGCCACAACGCTCGGACACATTCAGCGCGGTGGATCTCCGACAGCCTTTGATCGAGTTCTCGCCACTAGATTTGGTGTCAAGGCCGCAGATATGGTGCATGAGGGCAAGTTTGGGCAGATGGTCGCCTTGAGGGGCTACGATCTCGTCGAGGTGCCTATCAAAGAGGCTGCTACAGGATATAAACCTCTGGATATGGACCTCTACAAGGTCTCCGAAGTCTTTTTTGGTTAAGGCTTTGGACAGAGAGCCTGACTCTTGGTCTGATCTCGCTCTTGCTTGTCTGGCCGAGGCGATAAAAGCCGACAGTGTCAGTCCCAATCCACGTGTAGGCGCCCTGATCGTTGACGATCAGAGGCAGATACTTGCTCGAGGATATCATCGCGGCCCGGGCAAAGATCACGCCGAGGTCGACGCTGTCAAAAACTATCGAAGAGAGGTCGGACAAGACCTGACCGGAAAGACGATCGTGGTCAATCTGGAGCCATGCAGCCATTTTGGTCGAACCCCGCCTTGTTGCGATCTCTTGATCGAGCAAGGCTTTAGCAAGGTCATCATTCCCTTTGCAGATCCCTATCATCAAGTTGCCGGTCGAGGAATAGATAAGCTGCGGGCTAGCGGGGTTCAGGTCTTAGAGGACTTTGGCAAGTATAAGGATCTGGCAGCTTGGATCAATCGAGGTTTTCTTAAAGCGGTGCGTCAAAAGAAGCCGTGGTTGACGCTCAAGATGGCCACCACGCTCGATGGCAAAATTGCTGATCGTTTTGGTGGCAGTCGATATGTCACTGGTAGTGGTGCCAGAGAGCAAGTCATGGATTTGCGGCAAAGTCATGATTGCGTGCTGGTCGGTAAGCGCACTGTATTGTTAGATGATCCTCGCCTCGATGTCCGCCGCACAAATGATATGAGCATTGTCGAGTCTGGCACATGCAAAGCTGTGATCGACGCCAGGCTCGAGATCGAGCTCAGTGCTAATGTCTTTGATCCGAGATTTGGTCCGACCATTTTGTTTTATGATCGAGCACTCAAAATGGATCAAGACCAAAGTGTGCGCGAGAAACTTCTAGAAAGGAAAAAAAGGCACCCTGACTTGAAGTGTCTGGGGGTCGACAAAGCAACAGCACAAAACGAAGATAGTGAGCTCGATCTAAACAAGATCATGTCCTGTCTATACGATTTGGGTCTGTATCAGATCCTCTGCGAAGGTGGATCTCATCTCGCCACGA
>Ga0233423_10000393_pt1 | contig 24090 bp, 21 predicted proteins | sample Watercolumn_Mata_FD_180713 | JGI IMG/M metagenome (GOLD analysis project Ga0233423, IMG submission 180713) | Freshwater microbial communities from Lake Matano, South Sulawesi, Indonesia - Watercolumn_Matano_2014_112_MG | ecosystem: Environmental > Aquatic > Freshwater > Lake | place: Indonesia...
GACGTTCGAAACTTAGAATAGCTGCCTTGTTCTCATATATGTTTATCTCTGTATCAAATTCAATGTTTTTTACTATTTTCATCTCTCGCATATGCTCTTCGGATCTAGCTTCAGCTTTTCGCGCCCAAGGTCCGTCTTTGGCAATAGTAATAAATTTTATCCCTCTTTCTGCCCGTCGCTCGGCATATCGCCACATCCATCTTTCCATAAGAGGCATCATTTTTTCAAAATCGGAAAAGGCATAAATCGGCTCTTTTGACTTCAGAGTCTCCTCATAGATTTTCCTGATACCCGCAATTCCTTGATAAAACCGAATTTTCGGTTTGTTGTCTGGCTGGTTAAACATCGCCGAAAGCTCGGGCAGGATACTTTGAACGCTCGCCAGATTTTTTTGTGCCTTGTTCTCGAGAACTTTCGGATCTTCTGCTGTCAGCAGAATTTGATCATCGCGCTTTATTTCAGAAAGAAACCCTTTGCCTACCATTTCTTCCAGAAAATTATACACACTGGTTCTCTTAAGACCTGCTTTTTCCGCGACTTCAGATACGGACGCGCTGCCTAGCTCCAAACAAGCCAGATATACTCTGACTTCTTTCTCCGAAAGGCCTAAGTTTTCCAAGGTTTTTTGAATACTGGTCATACTCTTCTGTCTATATTTTAGACAATAATCCTATTGATAAATAATGTCAAATATATCCTAATAATATATTCAGACTGAATTAAGCTTTGCTCTTTAAAAATATTTCAGTCTGAAAATAAGACGCAAGGAGAAAAAGATGAAAATAATACCTGATATTCCGCCTGTTTTTGTTCAACCTAATCCTCACTTGAGTAATATCGTTCAGCACTGGGGATTTTTTACGAAAGAGGAAATTGAGCAGGCTGCCAAAAATGGTTCTCTCTTGATACTGGATATCGATTTCGGAAGAGCCTGCCCTCACAGATGCCCAGGTTGTTTCAGGAGAAATAATCCGGTTGATGTAACCGGCGCGTCTGATTTATCTTATGATGAAATATTGTCCGTCATTGACCAAGCCAAAAAAATCGGCTTGCAATCCGTGAAAATTTGCGGGGCAGGAGAACCTTTTGTCGATCCCGACTTACTGCGTTTCGCACGTGATCTGACAGCGAGGGACATTGGACTGGCTATTTTCACCAAAGGATATCTGTTTGGTGATGATAAGTTAGCCGCCATAATCTTCGGACCGCAGATCAAAAGCAGCCTGCACTTGGCGGAACAGCTTTTCGCCCTCAAAACCAGCGTACTGCTCAATTATCCGTCATTCAACACTGAACTTCTCGGCAGTTTGGTTGGCAACAGGCCGAAAAATTATTCTGAAAAGCTCAAAAGGGCAGCAGAAGTTCTGGCCGCAGCGGGCTTTAATAAAACTCTGCCAACTCGCCTGGCTTTTGTTCACGCCCCCATCACAAAAGAAAGCATTCATGACGCTTTCGAGGTTTACCGCTTCACGCGGGAACGTAACATCCTCCCCGTTCTTGCTTTCTACATGGTCAGCGGAAAACAAATTACGCGAGCTTTCTTGCGGCGTCATGACGCTGCACTGGAAGAAAAAGTTGGGCTTTTACGCCGAACCTATGAATACAACTTGCAACATTGGTTCAACACGTCTGAACAACTGATCCAGGAAGGAATTTCCTGCATGCCGGGGATCCATCCCTGCAACCAAATCGCGGCAGGTCTATATCTCACCGCCAATGGCAACGTCATCCGCTGCCCAGGAGATTACGGAAAGCCACTGGGGAACATCCGCAGAGAAAACATCACGGAGATCTGGAAGCGATCCCGTGATTGGAAATTCAAAGGACAATTCAATGTTGGCTGTCCATTCAAGGAGGGAATTACCCTGCCGACCGATTATCAGCAGCAGATCATGAAAAATCTAAATATACACCAGTAAACCGATATACTGGTGCAACCTTTCTAACATCGGTGATATAAAAATTCAAAAAGCCCGGAGCAAACGCCGAGGGCTTTTTTCTTTTTACGCCGGCCCATTTTGCGTTTTTTGGGAAATTATAGAAAAGTTATTTCGAAAGAATTTCATCCACCATATTCTCAAGTTCAGGTAAATTTTTCTGAACTGTTTTCCAGACAGTTTCAATAATAACGCCGAAATACTCGTGAATAAGAACATTGCGCATGTCAATCATATCCCGCCAGGGGATTTCCGGATGCGTTTTGCGGAAGTCCGAACTTAAATTACTCGCCGCTTCCCCGATAACTGCAAGTTGATAGACTACAGCGTCAATGGTCTTTTTATCCCGGGAAAAAGATTTAAAGTCGGCATCGCCGACATAGCTCTTTATAGCTTCAATAGCTTCCTTGATATGTTTGAGATAGACGAGATCATTTTTCATAGATTGTTTTGGCGCTGGCAAGGACTTCGTCGCGAAAATATTTACTCAAAGCTTCCGGGGTCAAAAGATCAACCTTTTTTCCAATAAATTCTGAAAAGGCTCTTCGGATTCGGACGAATTCAAACAAGCCGATTGGAGCATCGGGCTCGAATTCAATCAGCACGTCCACATCGCTGTCTTCCTTTGGAGTTCCGTAGGCATAGGAACCAAACAGAGAAACTTTGCAGATTTCGTCTCTGTGAGGATTGGTTTTAATGGCTTCGACAAGTTTTTCCTGGATTTCGTCTTTGTTCATAATTTGAAGATTATTTTCATAATCTCGCCCTGCCCTGTCATTTTATCACATCTCGTCACAATTTTCCAGTTTCTTGGCAAATACGGGGTAACCGCTTCCCAACATCCGATGTTGGGAAGTATGTTGGGAAGTAATCAGTTTTCCCAGCCCACAAGGGCTGGTTTTTTGTTTCGGGAAGTGTATAATGAAATTAAGGTTATAGGTTCGCTCTTGAAAATATCTTTAGAGGGTTAAAATGGAAAAAGGAGGTGGAGCTTATGGTCTCACTAGAAAGACATCGGGATATTCGAGCTTTCCATCTACTGATGGGAATTTACAATTCCGGGTGGCCAGCTCCGGAGCCGAGGGAGTTCATTCCCAGAGCATCACCCGAGTCAGAAGAACCTCCCCAGATCATCGAGGAATTTACCCTCGAACTTTCGGACTGGGAAATTACCCCTTCTGGCCCCAGAGTCAAACCGCCCTGATACCAGTACCTTACCCTCACAGAGGAAGGCAGACACGTTTCTGTCTTCCTGATCCTCTAAAGATATTTCCAGTTTCAGAAATAACTCCCGTTGCTTGAATTCCGGCGGGAAACAGATATTTTAAAAGGCCCAGCGAACTGGGCCTGGTTTTTTGAAGAGCCGTAAAAAACAATTTAAGGTATAATTTCCACCGGAGTGCCGATGGAAACTTTTCGGGCAACTTCCAGCCCTTCCTCATTGAGCATGCGGATGCATCCCCCGCTGACCCGCGTCCCGACAAAGTGTTCCTCCCCGGAGCGAACGCCGTGGATTCGGTAGATAGCCCCCTTGCCTGGAACATTATGGGAAAGTGAAATCCGAAAGCTTCCCATGTAGTTGAGCGGATGGCCAAATGGAACGGATTCTGGCAGATTAATCCCCTTTCTTTTGGCAAAATACCAGCGCGTATAAGCGGTGGGTTGCCAAACAGGGGTAAAATCAATATTGGTGATGTATCCCAAACCGAGAGGAAATTTTTTCAGGCCGACCTTAACCGTCCCCGCTCTATATTCCCGAACGAACTTCAATCCCTCGCCAGTTTTTTCATAAAGCCAAAGGCGGCACTGGCTGTGGCTGATCTTCACAAAATAGCGGGAGTCAGAAAAAACCGGCGCGTCCTGGGCGGCAATCCTGCCTTTGGAGACTGCGGCGAAAAATAAAAGAACGGAAAACAGAACAAACGCGTATTTCATAACCCACCCCCTCCGGAAATTATCTAATAATTAGCAGATGCGGGGAGAGCATGTCAACTTTAAATTATAGGCAGGCACTTTAAGAGAACGTGCAATTATAAAAAGAGTCTGGCTTGGTTAACCAAGCCAGACTCCCAGGTCAAGGCGATGTTCCCGCCGCTTAATAATCAGAAAAGGTCAGGGACGTGATTTTTCCGAACCACAGTCCAGACATCTTGGCGATGACAGCTCCGATGGCCCGGTCAACCTGCGGTGACCCCAATCCCTCCATCTTCCCGAATCGAGCCTCGTCGGAAAAGGAGATAAAGGTGGTAATGACGACCCGTGATTTACCGCCGATTTGCGGTTTGTCCACGATCCAGTTGTAGTGCTTATTTAGATCGTAGACTTTACGAATCCCCCTAACGTAGGACTCAGGAAGTTCCTCGTGGAAAATAACCAGCACGCAGAAATCGCTGTTTCCCCAGATTGAAAATTCCCGGTCTCCGGTATTGGTGCGAAAGATACCATAGGCAAATGGACCGCCCCACATAGGCCTGGCTTTCTGGATTTGGCTAATGATGACCGGCCTTTCGGCAGCCAAGCTTGCGGTTGAAAGCGCCGCAAGGATAATTAAAAGGACTGACACAAGCTGTATCTTTCTAATTCTCATAAGGTGCTCCTCCCGGATTTGTTGTTTCAAGACTAGTGCGAAAAGCAAGCTAATCTTGAACTTCGCATTCTATTGTACCATTTATTAGGTGTCAAGTTATGTACGATTTTTCCGATATTAAATACTAGAAAATCCCCACGCTTACAAAAATCCCTTATACAAGGCATTATTTTTTTGTTTCCGGGGCGGTTTCAAAATGTTTCACGCGGATATTAATTAAGAAAAGAAGCCATAAGAAAAACTCCCGACGGACATCGGGGAATTTTTCTTTATTCAAAACATCATCAAAGTAGAATCCTTTTGCTATCCAAAGCTCGGCTTTTTTCCTTGCGGCAAACAAGTTGCCGCAATTCCCCAAAGCCGAGCTTTTCGCTATTCCCGAAATCCCGTTCCAGCCGGAATTAACTTCCCAATAATCACATTCTCTTTCAAGCCCCGCAGTTTGTCTTCTTTCCCGGTGACGGCCGCGTTGATGAGAACTTTGGCCGTTTCCTGGAAAGAGGCCGCGGAGAGAAAGCTTTCGGTTGAGAGCGCCACTTTGGAGATTCCGAGTAAGAGTCTCTCGGCGGTGGCAACATTCTTTTTCTGTTTTTTGGCAACTTCATTGGCTTCCAAAAACTGAACTTCCTCAACAATGTCTCCCGGTAGAAGGTCAGTGTCGCCCGGATCAAGAATCCGCACCCGCGAGAGCATCTGACGGATGATGATTTCGATATGCTTGTCGTTGATTCCTTCCCCTTGAGCGGAATATATTTCCTGAACTTCTTTTATGACATAGCGATGAACGGCGTCACGCCCTTCGATTTTGAAAAGTTTTTTGAGGTCAATGTGGCCCTCGGAGAGAACCTGCCCGCGCGCGACCAGCTCCCCTTCTTTCACGCTGAGGCTCATCACTCCCGGCACTACATATTCTCTTGTTTCTTTCTTTTTCTTCGTCCCTTCTTGCTCGATTCTCATTATCTTTTCTTTTTCCGTTTCCTCAATTTTGGCCACTCGGCCGTCTATTTCACAAACGGCCGCTTCTCCCTTGGGCGGTCGGGCTTCAAAAATTTCATCCACCCGGGGGAGACCCTGGGTGATGTCCGTTCCGGCCACGCCCCCGATATGGAAAGTTCTCATCGTAAGCTGGGTCCCCGGCTCCCCGATGGCCTGCGCGGCCACGATCCCCACCGCCTGGCCGATTTGCACCAGCTCGTTTCTCCCGAGATCAAGCCCGTAACAGGTCTGGCAGATTCCGCGCCTCGTTTTGCAGGTTACGACGGAGCGGATTTTCACTTTGTCAACTCCTTTTTTCTCGATTTCAAGCGCTTTCTCTTTGGATATGGCTTCTCCTTTTTTGGCGATGGCTTTGCCAGCCGAATCCGAAACGTCTTCAACCAGAACCCGCCCCCGCAGGCGCGAGGCAAAACTAATGCCCACCACATCTGAATCTTCCCGGTAGAGATAGGCTCCTTCTTTGTCACGGCAGTCCGCTTCCCGGACAACCACGTCTTGAGCGACATCCACCAGGCGCCGGGTGAGATAACCGGCTGTCGCCGTGCGAAGAGCCGTGTCAGCCATACCTTTTCGCGCTCCGTGAGTGGAAATGAAATACTCGAGCACGTTGAAGCCCTCCTTGAAAGAAGACTTCACCGGAAGTTCGATGGTTTCCCCCGTCGGCCCGGCCACCAGTCCCTTCATCCCCGTCATCTGAACGACCACTGCTTCCGTTCCGCGGGCTTTAGAATAGACCATTGAATAAACCGGCCCTTCTTTGTCCAGAGATTCCCGGATAATCTGCGTTATTTTGTTCTTGGCCTCATTCCAAATTTCAATAACCCGGTTCTTTCTTTCCTGGGCAGTCAGAAGACCCATCTCAAACTGCTTGTCAATTACTCCGACTTGTTTTTCTGTCTCTTCAAGTATCTCTTTTTTCTTGGCCGGGACTATCAGATCATCCATCCCCCAGCTCATTCCCGAATGGGTGACTATCGCAAACGACAAATTTTTGAGATCGTCGACGAATTTGGCCGTCCGCTCGGACCCGGCTATCTCCAAACAGCGACCCACGATTTCCCGAAGCTTCCCTTTGTCCATTTCCTGGTTGATGAACCCTAGCTCCTTTGGAATAATCTCGTTGAAAAGAATTCTTCCTGGAGAGGTTTCAACAATTTCCTCGCCGATTTTCACTTTCACCTTGGCCCTCAAGTCGGCTTTTCCGAAATTATAGGCTATTACGGCTTCTTCTGGAGAGGCGAAAATTTTTCCCTCGCCCTTGAGGCCCTCCACAATGTGGGTCATATAGTAGCAGCCCAAGACCATATCTTGAGAAGGAATAGTGATCGGTTCCCCGCTGGCGGGTTTCAAAAGATTGCTCGCAGAAAGCATTATGTCACTGGCTTCGCGTCTGGCTTCGCTTGTGAGAGGAACGTGAACGGCCATTTGGTCCCCGTCGAAATCGGCGTTGAAAGCGGCGCAGACCATCGGATGAATCTGAATGGCTTTTCCTTCGATGAGAACCGGCTGGAAAGCCTGAATGCTCAAGCGGTGAAGAGTGGGAGCGCGGTTCAAAAGCACGTAGTGGTGCTCGATTATTTCATCAAGCATCTCATAAGCTTCTTCGGCTTCGAATTCCACCATTTTGCCGGCCGAGCGGACATTGTGGGCGTGTTCTCTCTCAATCAGTTTGTTGATAATGAAAGGCTTGAAAAGCTCGAGAGCCATTTTCTTGGGAAGACCGCACTGCCGGAGCCCCAGCTGGGAGCCGACTACGATCACGCTCCGTCCGGAATAGTCAACGCGCTTTCCGAGAAGGTTCTGCCGGAAGCGCCCCTGCTTTCCTTTGAGCATATCCGCAAGCGATCGAAGGGCTCTCCGCTGGCCGGTGGAAGCCGCGACTGACGTCTGGCCCCGGCGGGCGCTGTTGTCAAACAAAGCGTCCACTGCCTCCTGGAGCATTCTTTTTTCATTTCGGGCGATCACTTCCGGCGCTCCGATTTCAATGAGTTTTTTGAGGCGATTGTTGCGGTTTATGATCCGCCGGTAGAGATCGTTGAGATCCGAGGTGGCAAAACGTCCTCCGTCCAGCTGAACCATCGGGCGAAGATCGGGAGGAATGACTGGTACAGCGGTGGGGAACATCCATTCCGGACGGATTCCTGATTGCCTCATCCCCTGAAAAAGTTTCAGCCTTTTGAGAAGGCGTTTTTTGTCAGAACTTTTGTCATCGCCGAGCTGTTTTTTTATTTTTTCTATTTCCGCGTCAAAATCCATTTCTTCAAGGAGTTTGCGCACAGCCTCCGCCCCGATGCCGGCCCGGAAGACGTGGGCATACTTCATAGAAAGATTGAAATATTCGACTTCGGAAAGAATCTGAAATTTTTTGAGATTTTTGAGCTCCTCCCGGCTGATTTGATAGGCGTCTTTCAGGTCCTCGGCGGATTTTTCTCCCTCTTCGCCCTTGGTTTTTTTCTGCTTGCCTTTGAATTCGGCTTCCAGCCTCCCGAGCGCTTCCCGGCGGGCTTCTTCGTTCACTTCCATCACGACGTAGCTCGCGAAATAGACCACTTTTTCAAGATCCTGGGTGGACATACCCAGCGCCAAGCCGATTTTTGAAGGCACGCCGCGCAAAAACCAGATGTGCGACACCGGAACAGCCAGTTTGATGTGCCCCATCCGTTCGCGCCGGACGATGGAGCGGGTCACTTCCACGCCGCACTTGTCGCAGATTATCCCCTTGTAGCGGATTTTTTTGTATTTCCCGCAATAGCATTCCCAGTCCTTGGCCGGGCCGAATATCTTTTCGCAAAAAAGCCCGTCGCGCTCATAACGCTGAGTCCGATAGTTGATGGTTTCCGGTTTGGTCACCTCGCCGTGAGACCAGTTCAAAATATCGTCCGGGCTCGCCAGTCGCAGCCGAATGGAATCAAAATCATTTAGTCTGGTATTGGATGATTGAAACATAGCGAAATTTGCAAATCACGAAACGTTCTTTTTTTCCTTGTCTTTTTTCTCTTCCGGTCCACCAGCTGGCGAATTTTCTTCTTTTTCCCCCACCAGCTCAACGTTGAGGCAGAGCCCCTTGAGTTCGCTCACCAGAACATTGAAAGAAGCCGGCACGTTCGGATTGCGGATTTGCTCGCCCTTGATTATGGACTCATAGGCTTTTGAGCGCCCGAGAACGTCGTCCGATTTTATGGTCAGCATCTCCTGAAGAGTATAGGCACTCCCGTATCCTTCCAGTGCCCAGACTTCCATTTCCCCGAAGCGCTGGCCGCCGAATTGGGCTTTTCCGCCCAGCGGTTGCTGGGTGATAAGGGAATAGGGCCCGATTGAACGCATGTGTATTTTGTCTTCCACCAAGTGGTTAAGTTTCATGATATACATAAAACCAACCAGCGTTTTTTCGCCGAAAAATTCTCCGCTCTTGCCGTCGATGAGCTTGAGCTTTCCATCCTCGGGGAGATCAGCTTTTTTGAGCTCTCTTTTTATGTCCGCTTCGCTTATCCCGGCCAGCGACGGACTGGCCACCTTGAAACCCAGCCGCGCTGCCGCCCAGCCCAAGTGAGCTTCGAGAATCTGTCCGATGTTCATGCGCGACGCCACTCCCAAGGGATTGAGGATTATGTCCACTGGCGTCCCATCAGGCAAAAACGGCATGTCTTCCAGAGCGGCGATTTTCGAGATGACTCCTTTGTTTCCATGACGCCCGGCCAGCTTGTCGCCCACGGCGATTTTTCGAAGCTGGGCCACACTCACCTGAATTTGCTGAATCACTCCCGCCGGCAGTTTGTCGCCCTGCTCGCGGGAAAATATTTTTATGTCCACCACTTTCCCGTGCTCGCCGTGAGGAAGATAAAGAGAGGTGTCTTTCACATCTTTTGATTTCTCTCCGAAAATCGCCCGCAAAAGTCTTTCTTCCGGCGTCAGATCCCCTTCCCCTTTGGGAGAAATCTTTCCCACTAGTATGTCGCCTGATGAAACTTCCGCTCCGATGTGGATTATTCCCGTGTCATCAAGATTTTTGAGGCGCTCTTCCCCGATGTTGGGAATGTCGCGGGTGATGACTTCCGGTCCCAGTTTCGTGTCGCGGACATCAACGGAAAAATCCTCGATGTGAACCGAGGTATAGCGGTCGTCCCGCAGAAGCCTTTCTGAGATGATTATGGCGTCTTCAAAATTGGCGCCCTCCCAGGGCATCAGCGCCACCAAAACATTCTGGCCCAGGGCCAGCTCTCCATTGTCGGTCGAAGCGCCGTCCGCCAGAAGCTGTCCTTTCTTCACTTTTTCCCCTCTGGCGACTCTGGGGATCTGGTTCATGCAAGTGAAGGCGTTCGAGCGCTCGAAACTCTGCAGAATATAGTTTTTCTTCTCCGGTTTTCCGGCGGAACTTTCTGATTTGACCGTTATGTGATCGGCGTCAACCTCAATCACTTCACCGTTTTTTTGGGCCAGAACCACCTGCCCGGAATCAGCCGCCGCTTTGTCCTCAAGTCCCGTTCCGACGAGGGGTGCCTGAGGCATCACGCAGGAAACAGCCTGGCGCTGCATATTGGAACCCATCAGCGCCCGGTGGGCATCGTCGTGTTCCAAAAAGGGAATGAGGGCGGTGGCAACGGATATGCATTGTTTGGCAGAAACATCAATGTAGTCAATTTTTTCCGCTTCGATCATCGAGGGTTTCCCCTTGACGCGGGCTTCCACTTTCTCCTCGAGAATAAAACCTTCTTCGTTCATTTCCACGTCGGCGTGAGCGATGACTTTGCGATCCTCAACCGTCGCGTTGAGATACTCTATTTCCTTCGTGATAAAAGGTTTCCCGTTTTTCAAAACAACTTTTCGATAAGGAGTCTCGATAAATCCGTATTCGTTTATTCGGGCGTAGCAGGCCAGATGATTCACAAGACCAATGTTTGGCCCTTCCGGAGTCTGCACCGGGCAAATCCGCCCGTAGTGAGACTGGTGAACGTCGCGGACTTCAAAGCCAGCCCGCTCGCGGGTAAGCCCGCCCGGTCCCATGGCTGAAAGTCTCCTTTTGTGCTCGAGTTCCGCCAGAGGATTCACCTGGTCCATAAACTGCGACAGCTGCGAAGAAGCAAAAAACTCCTTGACGGCCGCGGCCACCTGACGGGAATTGACCAGCTGCCCCGGAACGACCGTCGCCAGATCGCAGGTACTCATCCGGTCCTTGATATTGCGCACGAGTCTGGCCAGCCCCGCCCGGAATTTGTTCTGCACCAGCTCTCCGATGCAGCGCACGCGCCGGTTTCCCAAATGGTCAATGTCATCGGACTGGGCCAGCGGGTCATTATTGAGCCGGATAATTTCTTTGACAATCAAAACCAGGTCTTCCGGACACAGAATCCGATGCTTCTCGTCATTAGGACAATCAATTTCCAGCCTCTGGTTCAGGCGGTAGCGGCCGACTTTTCCAAAATCATAGCGGTCAAAATTGAAAAACATCGCCTCAATCATTTGCTTGGCGTTTTCAACCGATGCCAAATCCCCTGGCCGGATTCTTTTGTAGACCTCAAGAAAGCTTTCCCCCTGATCCTTCGCGGCATCTTTTCCAATAGTGGCTTCGATATAGTTTATTTCCCCCGTGTTCACGTCGGCGAAAGTTTTGAGAAGCTCTTCGTCGCTTGCGATTCCAAAAGCCCTAAGCAGCGAAGTGATAGCCACTTTTCTCTTGCGGTCGATTTTCACCCAAATGACTCCGTCGAAATCCGTTTCCATCTCCAGCCAAGCCCCCCGGTTGGGAATAACTTTGGCCCCGAACAGCCGGCGGCCCTTTTGGTATTCCATAGTGAAAAACACGCCCGGGCTTCTGATAAGCTGGCTGACGACCACCCGCTCCACTCCGTTTATGATGAAAGTCCCCCTCTCCGTCATGAGCGGCATATCACCCAGATACACTTCCTGTTCCTTCACCTCGCCGGTCTGCTTGTTGAGAAGTTTCGCTTTCGAGCGAAGAGGAGCTTCATACGAAATATTTTTGGCCTTTGAGGTTTTCTCGTCGTACTTGGGCTCGTCCAGATAGTATTCCCCAAAAGTGAGCTCCAAATCTTTTCCGGTAAAATCCTTGACGGGATTGACCTCGTCAAAAAGTTCCTTGAGGCCGTCTCTCAAGAGCCATTGATAAGAAGTGGTTTGCGCTTCGATAAGATTGGGAAGCGAAACCATCGGAAGACGCTTGAAAAAGAGCCTCTTGCTCAAAGAGGATTGCGGGCTGAAAGACTCTTTCACCCCAAGAGTTTTCGCCTCTTGCGACATAAAAGACACTCCACTCTCCGATTATTGCTCCGCGAAATTTCTGGGAAGCAGATAATTGCGGCTAAGTGGTTTTAATTCACCCTGTGAAATCCCGCATAGCGGGAATCGCCCTACGGGCGATTATTTCACGGGGTAAAGTATATTTAATTATTTTTCGCTTGTTTATCCAAATCCCCCAAAGCTCGCCCCGCACTTATCGCGAAGCGATATAGTGCCGGGGTTAGATATCGCAGTATCTAATCTAGCATGGGTCAATTTTCTTTGCAAGGGCTAGACTTTTAAGTGTAATCTCGGCGATCCGGCAAGTCGTCCATTTCCGCGGCACATCGCTTATTATCTCAAACTTGGAAATTTTGTCAACCCCGCACCAATTTCGCCGTCCATATTTGCCACGGCGCGCTGGGCGAATAGCCCAACCCTTATAACCAGCGCCGTGATTTGCCATTTTCACAGACCTGCCTAAAGAAACACGGCTTATCTTTGAAAGCGAATTTGGTGCGGGGTCAAGACTTATCTTGTTTTTCTTTAAGATTTCGTCGATTTTTGCCAGTAAGAGACGGGAAAGCGAATTTTCTTCCCGCCACTCAAGCCCGTCAACAGCTTTTTTCCCGCGAACAAGCTCGAGCCTCATCTTGCCATTCTTTTTGATTCTCAAAACAATTTGCATTTGATTGTTACTTACCTTGTTACGTAACAAATTACGTAACATTTGTCCGCCTCGGGTGAAAATTACGCAATCCCAGCCGGGGTTTAGAAATCAAATTTGAGAAAAACCAGCAACCATAATTATTATACATCTCCCGCAAACAAAAACCAGCCCTTGCGAGCTGGGAAAACTTAGCACTGTTTTTCAATAATTAAGACCTTGCAATTACGTCAATCTTTTCTTTCCCTTGTATAGTTTCATCTTTCTTTTCTTGCCATATTCCAATGCCGGATCCGTAAATCCACTTTTACTAATAAACTTTGTGATACCTTTTCTGCGCGCTTTGACGACTACCGGCCGAGGAACCGGCTGTTGCCAGCTTTTAATTTCTATTTTTTGCCCGCCTTTTCGAGCATCTGGATTGCCAGGGCCGCCAATATGCTTTGCTTTGTGGTCCTTAGCCTTCTTCTTTTCGTAATTTATGCCCCGTTTTTGAGGCCGTCCTTTCCTGCTATTCATAATTTTGAAAATTAGTGTTATACTCGAATTAGAGAAGAGGGCGAATGCGCCAATCTTTATGAAAGGCACATTCGCCTCTTTTTTACATCCGGTTGCATTCCGGATCGTATTTATCAATCAGTTGCTGTTCCCTTGTCTCAGAATCGCTCGTCACCTCGTAAGCGAAGTAATTAATGTTTTTTCTCTGGAGGCAAGAATTATTCGGATCGGGATGTTGGGATAGCCGATCGCGAAGCTTGTCCGCCCGCCCAGCATAAACAATTCCATCCTCTGACGCAGTCTCTGCAAGAAGATAAACACCTTCGGAATTAGGAACTTGACTTACACCGTCGGGGAATTTATACCAGCCGTTCATGTGTTTTCCTTTCTAGCCAGCTTTTCAGCTGGAATTAATTATTATTCCGGTTTTGTGAGGTGTTTTGTTGTATGACCAATTTATTCATTCTTGACCTGTTTTAACTTGACTGTGGATAACTTTTTTGATACAATATCACTATATCACTATTACTATATCACTGTCAATACTCCCCTGGCTTTTTGACAAAAAATTTATCATAAATAAATTTTATTGTATAATTATAGCTACATGGAAGAATATAGTTTAATTAAAAAATTTTTAAAAGATTTTTCGAATTATCCACTTGAAGAAATTGAAACTGGATTGGTCAGGTATATTTTAGAGTGCAATCAAATACAGAATTTGAAGAACAAATATATTAAGAAAATAATAGGAAGAAAAACCAATACACAATTGATCAAGCTTTGGTTAACTCAAAATAAAGCACCATCAAGTATTAAAATGCTAGAAAGAGTATATGAACTAAGAATTTCTAACAACGAAAGAAAAATAAATGGAGCATATTATACACCATCGCATATTGTTAAATATATTACCCGACAGACAATTAACAATATTGGAACAGTATGCGATCCGGCATGTGGCAGTGGTGCTTTTTTAATAGAAGCGTCAAAATTACTGAAATCGATTTCAAAAAAATCCTACAGAGAAATATTCTCGAAGTATATTTTTGGTATTGATATCCTTCCTTCTAGCGTAAAAAAAACAAAGTTGATACTTTCTCTTCTTGCCATAATCGAGGGAGAAGACAGAGAGAAATTTAAATTCAATGTTTTCCAGGGAGATAGTTTAACGTTTGATTGGTCTAATATAATTGATCATTTTCCGGGCTTTGATTTTATAGTTGGCAATCCTCCCTATGTTAGAACAAGAAATTTAAGTAATCCCGCTCGGGAGAGAATTAAAAAATGGACTGTTGGCCGATTTGGTAATGCAGATATCTACATACCTTTCTTTGAACTCGCTGTGTCCTGGTCAAATCCCAAGGGGAGAATTGGCTATATTACTCCAAATACTTATCTTACTTCACTTAATGCCAGATTATTAAGGGCCTTTTTAAGCAAGGATAAATATGTTGAAAAAATAATTGATTTTAATGGTTGGCAGATATTTGAAGGTGCAACAACTTACACATGCATAACTTTTCTTAATAAACAGGGGGGGAAAAGAATATTATTTACTTTAACAAAAAATGCCGAGGATTCGAAAAATCTTGAAAATTTAAAATTTAATTCCTTACCCTCCGATAGTTTAGGCGACAAAGAATGGCGATTATTGTCTGGCGAAGATGCTGAAAATATCTTAAAGATTGAAAAGGCTGGTTCGCCACTTTATAAGTACGTTGATAAATTTGTTACAGGCATTGCAACACTGAACAATAACCTTTTTTTGATCGATGATAATGGTAAAAGGTATCTAAACAAAGAATTTAATGGAAGAAATTACTTTATCGAAAGGGAAATAACAAGAAAAATAATCAAACCAAATCGAATAAAGGATTGGGCTTCATTGAAAAATAATAGGGAGAGGATAATATATCCATATCAACTACGTAAAGGAAAGATAGAATTGATGGATACCAACCAAATAAGAAATAATTTTCCTGAAACGTATAAATATTTACTTGCAATAAAAAGTATTTTAGTTAATAGAGATAAGGGAAAGAAGCAATATAAAGGTTGGTATGCTTATGGAAGAACGCAAGGGCTAAACAACTTTGGAAAAAAAATAATTCTTCCTATGATAGGAAGTAAACCAGCATTTATGGCTGTTAAAGAAGAAGATAGTCTAATTTATTGTGGTTATGCGATATTCCCAAAGAAAGAAAAAGATTTTGAGATATTGGAGAAAGTTTTAAATTCAGATGTGATGTGGTACTACATTAAGAATACAAGCAAGAATTATGCAGGTGGATTTAAATCTTTCGCGAAGAATTATATTAAAAATTTTTCCATACCTAAATTTAGCAACACAGAGGAACAAACAATACTTAAAATAGGAGACAAGTCAAGATTAAATAATTATTTATGGAAGAAATATCAGCTAGTTTAATGTGTTATTTATGAAGATGAAAATTTCTTTTAATGTATTTATCAAGCAGTTTATCGAAAAAATTATCTAGCCTTAAATCCTTGTTGGCAGGAAAACTTTCGTCCAAGTGAGGCGGATTTTTTTTAAAATCAATTCGCATATAGGCAATTTCCTCGTAAAGGCCCTGAGGATCATACCCCTTCTCTCTTCCGGTAATCAAATTAAACATTTTTTCGGCCTTTACAAAGTCGAAATTTTCCTTCTCCTTTCCAGTTAAAATACTCGATAGTGGATGTAGATATAAAAGACCCACTACACATAGTGGATACCTCTCATGAATAGCAGAAACTTCACCAACTTCCATCTCAAAGTAATTCAGGAAGTTTTTACTCAATGAGCTCATTTGACTTCTTACTCCTATGATTAACAAGGGTCCTGACGTTGGGTGAATTATTGCAACATCAGTATCTTTAAGTTTGTGGCTTGTTAATATTTTTGCTTCTCCAACAGGGACTAGTGGCTTTTTATTAAACCCCCGACTTGTAAGTTCCAGCATGCAATAATCGTGTAATATTTTAATAAAACCCTGTCCCCTAACTGCAGCGATAGGATCTTTTAAAAAGATTTTTTTCATTTGCGTCAAGTGACTACGTAATAATTTTGAATTGTACGGCATGAAATTTAATTAAATATTTAACGGGACAAGATTCCTTATTTCTTACTTCGCCAATCTCTTATCACTAATCCCCCGCGGATTCTTGAAACCTTTATCTTTTGCCTCTCCTTCCATTTCAATCCCCGCACCATCTCAATCGGCAAAGTGAGGCCGATGGATCTTTTGCCCATCCTCGTCAATTTGCGTATGTTTTTATTTTTCATACTTCCAAATGTTACGTAACATGCTGCTTACCCCAATCCTACCCTAAAACCTCCGTTTTTTCAAATGAAAAAGGCCGGGGGTTGTTCGCCCCGGCCTGTTGAGCCGCTTGGGGAGTGAATCTTGTTATACCCGCTGCCATTCATCCGGCGACTGGCCGCCCCGGATAATCATGGTACCTGCTTCATTAGTGGCCTCGTAAACACCGAACTCCGGATTGAACCGCGCTTTGTAAAAAGCGCGTTCGCGGAGAAATCGCTTCGTCGCAGCTTTCAGACCTTTAACCTGATCAAGTGGTAAAAATTCTTCTGTCCCGGATTTAGACGATTCTCTTCTTGAAGCCCCACGAGTGTCCGGGATTTTGCCGGGCTTGTCTCTTTTCTCACGGGCTTCCTTTGCCCTTTGACGTTTACCACACCAGGCCTTTTTACCTCTATCCCCTTTCCCCATTGGCCTACCCCCTTGGCGTTTCGAATAAAAAAATGAACTTTCCAAACAGTTCATTTAAGCACGCTGAAATTATTCTGTCAATATCAGTATCAGAACGTCATTAAATTTGTCTGTGATTCTTTCACGTTTTGGCTTAAAATCTTCGAAAATCACTCCAAATCATACATCAAATGCGAGGCGGAGAGCATAAGGTCGTCCACTTTTCCCTGCTTGTCCAGATGATACGACAAAACCATCCTGTTGTCGGCGACGCCGATGGTGTATTTGGCAAAAGTGCCGGCCAGATTCACTTTCATTTGTTTGACCACCTGCTGTTCCTGATCAAAATCAAAGGATTTTGCGTCGCGGATATAATTTTGAAGATGCTCCGCGGCTTCTTTTCTAGTGATGTCCCCGCAGCAGTCGCTTGCGTCAACGACATAAAAGACTTTTGTCGCCATCAATGATTCGGCCTTGGCAAAATCTTTGTCGTTTATCGCTTTTTCAAAGGCCGACGAGGATTGAGTAGCCGGTTCCATTTGGCCGGTTGTCGTACCGGCCATACCCGTTCTGCTCTGCGCCACTTGTTTCTTGAGGATATTGACCTGCATCTGCAAATCCTGGATGCTATTTTCGTATGACCAGGATTTTTCTTTCATGGCCTGCTTTTTCCAGGAAAACAGAATGCTTCCGATCACCGCCGCAGAAACGAGAATGATGATTACCAATCCGACGATCAGCAACTGGTCTTGCCTCGCCGCGCCTTTCGGATCGGGCGAGCCGCAATTTTTCTCTCCTGTTTTTTTTGTTTGCCTCCTTTTCATTTTGTTTTTTGCTAATGAGTTAGTTGGCCTGATTATAGCAGAAAATTAATCACAAAGCAAAAAGCAAGCGCTGTCAATTACAAAACTTTCCTATAATACAAATTCACGTCACTTACCCACTTGGCCGCATCAGTTGAGCTTCGGGCCGTACAGGCCGAGCCGCATTTCCACATTACCATCTCGCGGGATGTGTCAATTCTTCTCGCAATGAGATTCTCAAGGCGCCTTCCCACTACGCTCACTGCTTGAGCCGGCGAGTCAAAACAACTGTACCCGGCCGCGTTGCGGTTATACATTCCTTTGAATCCCCAATAGTTGAAACATTCCTTTCCCCGTTTCTTGGGTGAGTACTTTCCCCAATCGCTTTCCTTTTTGGCAATGGCGATGAGATAAGCGGCCACTTTCTTATCCTGTTTGGAAATGTAGGGCGCCATTCTTTCAATCGGATAGTCCGAAGCCATCACTTTGATTTTTTTCTCCAGCCCGGCCGAGGAACTTTCCCTGGTGACGGCCAGCGGCTTTTGGATATCATTTTTCAATCTCCCGAAGCACAACCCGGCAAAGATAAGCGACAAGACGACCAAAGAAACAAAAACCGCCTCTTCCGGATTTTTCTTTATTTTTTTGACTTTTCTTTTTATTCTTCTAAATTTTTTCATAAAACGCAAAAAACGGGAACTCACCCGTTTTACCCCGTACCAATTATAATTTGATAGTGGGGTTCCTTGTTTATAGTATAGCACTTTTCAGAAAAGAAATCAAACCTTGAGCGGGCGACGAGGATTGAACTCGCGTATCTTGCTTGGAAGGCAAGCGCTCTTCCATTGAGCTACGCCCGCGTTTTATTTAGGGTAAATGAAAAACAAATTCTCTTCAATTTTTCGGGACGCCGGGATTCGAACCCGAACTAAATGCTCCCAAAGCACTCGTGCTACCATTACACTACGTCCCGTTTTTTAGTGCGGGGCAAAGAACCATGCGTACCACCGGTATATTTACCCCGTACTTGCTTGCATAGTGTGGGGCGACGCTCCGACAAAAACTTTGCCCCACATGAAAAGCGGGGCAAAGAATCGGATATGCAAAAATATTTTTTACGCATTTTGCTCCGAAGAATTTTCCGCCTGCCCGCCGCTTTCCAGCGCTGGAGCTGCTTTTTGCGACCGCACCGCTTCCTTGAGTCTCTTTCCTGCCGTGAATTTCGGGGTGTTCACCGCCGGGATAGTAATTCTCGCTTTCGTCTGGGGATTGATGCCCTCGCGGGCCGCCCGATGAGTCACTTTGAAAGTCCCGAATCCGGCAATGGTCACTTTTCGGTCCTGGTGAAGAGCGTCGGTAACAACATCCACAACGGCGCCAACGATTGTCTCCACCTCTTTTTTTGTCTGCCCGACTTTATTTGACACCATCTCGACCAATATCTCTTTGTTTATGTCAGTTGCCATTTTGCACCCCGCTCTCTAGATTTAACCTTTATACAAAGCCTAAAAGTATTGTAGTACTTTTGGGAAATATATTCAACTTACCTTGCCATTTCCATTGCCCGCGTCTCGCGAAGAACATTCACCTTGATTTCTCCCGGGTACTTGAGCTCTTGCTCGATCTTGTCAGCAATTGAGCGAGCCAGTTTCAGCGAACCGAGGTCGTCTATTTGATCCGGCTTCACGAATACCCGGATTTCTCTTCCGGCCTGGATGGCATAGGCTTTCTCTACCCCCTCAAAAGACGTAGCCACTTTCTCGAGATCCTCAAGGCGTTTGAGATAATCTTCCAAGGTATCTTTTCTAGCTCCTGGCCGCGAAGCGGAAAGGGCATCCGCCGCACCAATTATCATCGCTTCGTTGCTCTCAAACGGATAGTCCTCGTGATGAGATTTCATTGCGTCAACCACCACTTTTTCAATCCCGAACTTCTGGAGGATATTTATCCCAATTTCAATATGCGTTCCCTGCACTTCGTGATCAACCGCTTTTCCAATGTCATGAAGAAGCCCAGCCTTTTTGGCAACGCTGACATTGGCTCCCAGCTCCGCCGCCAAGGCTCCAGCGAGGTGGGCAACTTCAAGGGAATGGAGCAGCACGTTTTGGCCATAACTTGTCCGGAAGCGCAGCCTTCCGAGAAGCTGAACGAGCTTCGGATCAAGACCGGCCACGCCGACGTCATAAGCCGCCGCTTCTCCGGCTTCCTTGATTTTGTTGTTCACCTCCGTTTTGGCAAAGTTCACCGCTTCTTCAATCCTAGTCGGGTGAATGCGTCCGTCTTCGATCAGCTTTTCGAGCGCCAAGCGCGCAATCTCGCGCCGCACCGGATTGAAGCCGGAAATCACAATCGCTTCCGGAGTATCATCAACGATCACTTCGATGCCGGCAAGCCTTTCGAGCGTTTTGATGTTTCTTCCTTCCCGGCCGATGATCCTTCCTTTGAGCTCGTCTGAGGGGATAGCCACCGTGGAAGTGGTTGTTTCGGAAGCGTGGCTGCCCGCGTATCTCTGCATAGCCTGGCTCATAATGTCGCGCGCCTTTTTTTCCAGTTCTTCATATCCCTGTTGTTCCATCTTTTTGATCTTCTGGGCCAATATTTCGCGACTCTGTTCCTCCGCCAGCTGCAGAAGAACTTTTCTGGCTTCCTCTTTGGAAAGGCCGGCAATTTTTTCCAGTCGCTTCAATTGTTCCTGGCGCGCGCCCTCCGTTTCCTTCCTGATTTTTTTGACTTCCTCCGCTTTCCGGATAAGAAGCTCTTTTCCTCTCTCGAGCTCGTCCAATTTTTTGTCCAGCGTCTCTTCGCGGTTCTCTAACCTCTTCTCGAGACGGAAAATTTGTTCCTGCCTCTTTCTTTCTTCTTTTTTGGCTTCTTCCAAAATCTCAACCGACTTTTCTTTGGACGCCAAAAGAGCCGCCTCGGCCTCGGCTTTGGCGTCCTCGAGCATTTTTTTCATTTTTCCCTCCGCGGTTCCAAGTTGCTTTTTAGCAATTGACTGGCGGGCAAAATACCCCAAAACCGAGCCAATCGCTAAGCTTAAAATTCCAATAGAAAGAAGTCCTAGACTCAATTCCATAGTTTTTTTCTCTATTCAGTTGATAACATCCACTTGCCATTTGAAAAATTTTTAATGTTTCTCCGGTCATTCGAAATTCCATCCGCCAGCCGGCGGACAAAACTACAGCGAGTTACCAATGAATCCAAATAATTAATTACCAAAGAGTATAGTAGAACAATTCATGTTTTTTGTCAAAATCCCGACAAATGTGATAAAATCTAACTATCTAAAATAAAAAATGAAACTAGTCAATGATCAAACCTATTTTTCTCATAGTCCTCGACGGCTGGGGCGAAAATCCCTCTTTCGAAGGAAACGCCATCGCCCAGGCCAACACCCCCACGATTGACAAACTCTCCCGCTATTACCCCCAGACCTTGCTTCAAGCTTCGGGTATTTCCGTCGGCCTTCCCTGGGGAGAGATGGGAAACTCGGAAGTGGGGCACCTCACTCTGGGAGCGGGACGCGTCATATACCAAAACCTTCCCAGAATAACCCTGGCCATCCAAGACGGAACTTTTTTTCAAAACGAAGCTCTTCTAGCCGCAGCCGAAAACGCTAAAAAGAACCAAAGCGCTTTCCATATTATGGGACTGGCTTCCAACGGCGGCGTTCACAGCTCGCTCGATCACTTGTATGCTCTCTTGGAATTTGCGAAAAACAACCGGATTGCAAAAATATATCTTCACCTGTTCACCGACGGCCGGGACGCCCCTCCCCGCTCCGCCGAAAAAATTATCGAAGACATTGAAATCCGTTTGAGCGAATACGGCTGCGGAAAAATCGCCTCGCTTTGCGGCCGCTATTTCGCTATGGACCGAAACGACAACTGGAGCCGAACCGAAAAAGCCTATAATCTTCTCGCTCTCGGGGAAGGCAAAAAAGAAAAAGACGCTCTCGAGGCCATAAAAAAAGCCTACCAGTCCGGCATCACCGACGAATTTATTGAACCTACGTTGATTGAAAAAGAAGGAGAATCAAGGATTATCGGTGACAAGGACTCTGTTGTCTTTTTTAATTTCCGCGAGGACAGAGCCAGACAAATTACAAAAGCTTTTTCTCTGCCCACTTTTTCCAAGTTTTTGAGAAAAAAATATTTGCCCGACATTGAATTCGTCTCACTAGTCCAATATGAAGAAGCGCTTCCCGTAAGAGTTGCTTTTCCGCCGATTATTGTCAAAAATTGTCTCGGTGAAGTGATAGCTCAAGCTGGATTTCATCAGCTTCGGATCGCCGAAACCGAAAAATACGCTCACGTAACCTACTTCTTCAATGGCGGGAGAGAAGAGCCTTTCCCAAACGAGGATCGCGTTCTCATTCCTTCGCCGGCAGCTCCCACTTATGACAAGGTTCCCGAAATGAGCGCGCCGGCCATCACTGAAAAAGCACTCAAAGAACTCGGCACGGGAAAATACGCCTTCGTTCTCGTAAATTTCGCCAACCCTGACATGGTCGGCCACACCGGAAAGCTAAAAGCCACTATCTCGGCTATCGAAACAATTGATGAGTGCCTCGGGAAACTTATTCCGCAGATCGTAAAACTTGACGGAACTCTCTTTATAACCGCTGACCACGGCAACGCGGAAGAACTTACCAATCCGAGGACCGAGGAAATGAACACTAAACATTCGATTTTTCCTGTGCCCTTCTGGCACATAACTTCCAAAAGCCAGCGCGAGAAAACGGAAGCGGAAATTTTGGAAGGCAAAAACAATGTGAAAGGAATTTTGAGCGACGTCGCTCCCACCATTCTGGCTTCCATGAATTTGAAAATCCCGCCGGAGATGACGGGACAAAATTTGCTGGAGATATTGGGATAGTTTAATCAATCAATAATAATCCCGCCATCACGGCAATTCCCAGGACTATCGCCGCGAGCTGCCCGATTGAGGCAGTTATTTTTGTTTCGTGCTTGAGTTCTGGAATGAGATCCGACCCGGCGATATACAAAAATCCGCCGGCGGTTACCGGAACGAGAAATAAGGTGAAATTTGCCGCGTACTTTCCGACAACCAGCGCCAATGCTACGCCCAGGAAAGCAACCAAGGCGGACAAAAAATTTATCGCAATCGCCTTTTTCATTCTGTATCCGCTGTGAATGAGCACGGCAAAATTTCCCATCTCTTGCGGAATTTCATGGAGAAGAATGGCCACAGTCGTTGCGATTCCTAACGGAATATTCGCCAAATAACTAGCTCCGATCAACATGCCGTCAATGAGATTGTGAACGATATTTCCAAAAATATTCACCGCCGCCATTGGATGAGCGTGGTCCTCGTGGTACACAATATGGCAGTGCCGCCAGCGGACAAATTTTTCCAAGCCGAAGAAAGCCAGTATTCCCAAAAGAACCAAAAGGGAGGAAATTGCCCTGGATTCGATTTTCTCAAAAGCTTCCGGGAGAAGATGGATAAGAGCGTCGCCAAACAGAGCCCCAACGGCAAAACTTACGAGAAAAATAATCATTTTCCGCATTTTTTTCTCCTCGAAGGACAACGCGAAAATGCCGGTTAATGAAACCAGACTGACAACTAACACACTTATTAGGCTGTATGCCCAGACATTCATTGTTTTAGTCTATTTTTAGTTCATTAAGCAAATTAAGCTCTTCTTTCCTCTCCGGGTGGCAGGCTATTTCCATTTCTCCCTCCGGAATTTTTTTCAAAAACTTTCTAAAATCCTTTATCCAATCAAGGATTACAAAATAATCGGGAGAAGAAAGCTTGGAGTGAAAAAATTTCTTCCTATTAAACCAGCGCATAATTTTTAAGATGAAATACACGCTATTCCGCTCTCCCAGCAAACCTTTCCTGCCAAAACGGATGAAAGCGATATTGTATTGTTTTGCCAATTCAAGCGCGATTTTGAAGTAGGCCGGAAAATAGTGAGTATGCTCGTGCGAACTTATTCCGTCCGGCAGCCGGCCGAAAATTTCTCGGAATTTTTTGATTTGGCTTTCCCATTCTTTTCTAACTTCCGCCGCTCCGCTTCTAGGGTGTTCCGGCATCGGCCAATCGCCCCAAAGATAATTTACCAAAAAAACAACCCCTTGCCGCAATGTGTTGTCCCGCAGCAGATTTCTTCGTCTCTTCTGCCAAACCAGCTCAAAATGTATATCCAGCTTCACGCCCGCGGCAAAAAGTCTTTCAACTTCTTTTTCACTAACATTGCCCTCAACCATCACCGAAACTCTATCGAGCTTCCCTGCCGCGGCAAGTCGCAGAATATTCCTATTCGCCAGTTCGCTTTTCCCGAAATCATCAGCGGAGAGGATTAAATTTTTCCTCACGTCAGCGCCAATCATATTTCAAAAATAGTCGTCCCGCTGCGCGGGACACCAAAATTTTTAATTTTTCGTTTTCAATTTTTAATTTGATCTGTGCAAATTTACAACCGCGCTCGAACTTTTTTCCAAAATTCAGCCTGACCTCCGCCCCGCTTCCGCCCTGAAATCCGCCGCGGCGGATTTCAGTTCCAAAACAGAAAAATTTTCTCTACATTTTTTGATGTCGCGCGCCCAAATTTTTTTTCAGAAAAGGAAAAGAAAATTTTTCTTGGTTTTGGATTTTTGCGAAGCAAAAAGGCGGAAGCGGA
>Ga0233423_10000395_pt1 | contig 24018 bp, 16 predicted proteins | sample Watercolumn_Mata_FD_180713 | JGI IMG/M metagenome (GOLD analysis project Ga0233423, IMG submission 180713) | Freshwater microbial communities from Lake Matano, South Sulawesi, Indonesia - Watercolumn_Matano_2014_112_MG | ecosystem: Environmental > Aquatic > Freshwater > Lake | place: Indonesia...
TGGCTCGTTGAGACCACGTTATAAAACGTGTCCTTTATGGACGTTTTCAAGGAAAAGGTAGCCCTCTTTTTCTTCTATTTCAAATCAATCTTCGGTTACTTTCATAACATAGTAACCGGAGGTGATGAAGGGCCGCGGACTTGCCCGCCATCTTTTAGGCGGGAATGCACTCGCTGAAAAAGTTCATAAAAAAGCCGGCCTGCAGGACTGGATGCGGGCCGGCTGCCTGTCAATAAAAGCCGATTTCCAGGCCGAACACGACTCCCTTCGAACTTCCTGGCAGGAAAAATCCCCTGTTCATCCATCCGAAATCCAGTGCGAAACGGCCCGGATGCAGCCCGAATCCGAAGGATGTCGCATATCCCATTTCGCCTCCGAAGAGTATCCCCATGCGCAGCGGGAGCCAGCCGACGCCCTTCCATTCCGTCCCGATGGAAACCTGCGGAACGGTGCGCGAAAAAAACCCGTTTTGAAAACCCTGTATGTAATCCGCGCAGATCAGGTATTTGCCTTCCCGGAAGCATACCCCGATGTCCAGCACCACAGGAAGGCCTTGAGTGAAAGACCCGCTGTCCTCTTCCCAGCTCGAATCCTGGTATGCCTCGCCATCGTCCCCCTTCACGATTTCCTCGATGGACAGGGCTTCTCCCGTAAAATACCCGGTGAATTTTTTAACCTCCTTGTTCCACGGGATGGTACTGGCAAGGTTCCTGAGCACAGCGCCGCCGGTCCATTTATCCCCCCATTGCGCCGAAGCCCCGAAATCCATCCCCCATCCCATCCCGCCGGTCGCGGCCCTTCCCTCGTACTCGCCATCCACATCGAATCCGTAGGTTTCCAGGCTCACTGTAGAAATCATCCTGTCCATCCGCAGATTGGCCCCACCGTAATAGAAATGGAAGGTGCCGCCCAGCGAGAAATGATCCGCGAATCCTGCAGAAACAGGATGGGCATAGGAAAGACCGACGGACCCGATTCCCATGCCGCGTACGTTCATGTCACTGAAATCGTATGCCTTTCCTATTTCATTCCCGCTCAGGAGAAGCTCGAACAGAGTCTTGTCCAATTGGCCGCGTGCATCGGCGAGGGCGTCCACGGTCAGGGCGAACCTGCCCGCGGAAAAGGAAAAGGCGCGCACGGAAACTTGGGAGTGCACCGCGAATCCCCTGTCCGGGATCATGTCCAGGATATCCCGCTTGTCCCCCTCGTCCCAGTAGCGGCCTTCATAATCGTTGACTGTGTTCCACGAGAAGCTGTTGTTGCCGGCGGCAACTCCGATAGAGGCCATGGTGAAGGTGAACTTCGGATTGTCCGGCAGGCCCAGGTTCGCCGGGTTCCAGGAAACGGCATGCACGCCCCGTGACAGGGCCGAATAGGCGCCTCCCATGCCGAGCGCCCTGGGAGTGATCTGTCCGAACGAATCCGCAGAAACGAAAATCTGAAAAGCAGCCGTCAGAACGATCCCCGCATGGAGGGCTTTGAGATTAAGGAGGCTCTTCTTCATGACTCGCCTCCTTCCTCGTCTTCCGGCACGGTCGTGTTGAAGGTGCCTTCGATTCTCCCGTAAAGGGTGACATAATCCGACGGATCGATTTTCACCAGCCCTCCCGTTGCCGGGAAAATGAATTTCATCCCCATGTAGAGGGGCGATTTGCTGAGCACGCGCAAATCGGCCTGATTGATTCCGAGATCCAGCTCGCTCTCCGCAGGCGGGTTGTAGGCTTCGAGGTACGGCCCGGCCTGCCGCGTGCGGCAGGCGGTGATTTCCAGGGTCTTGGTAACGGCTGCCTTTCCCGGCTCATAGAGGACGCTGTCGCCGATCGTATTGGAGAACAGGATCTGCAGGGAAAATCCGAAAGGCAGCCTGTTCTTCACCTCCGCGATGAGATGCGCCTCCTTCACATTGGTTTTCAGATTATCCTGTTCTTCTTCGTCCATTTCCAGCGTGTCCACCATCATCGGATTGAAAGTGCGCTGGGGCACGCTGAAAACCAGAGGCACCTCCAACTGCACGTTTCCCTCAAAATAATCGCCCTCCCGGACGGTGAAGGTCGGCCCTCCATAACCGGACCCGAGAATCACGGATCCGGTTATCCGGATTTCCTCCGGAAAGATGTTGACGATCTGTTCCATGCCTTCGATGCGGATATGGTTCATGCGCGATTGGAGTGTGCGCTGTAGGGATAAAGTTTTTTCTTCACCCTTTTCATTGCTCCCCTGGATCTGGAGGTCCAATGACGCTGGCATGTCAAGGCCGTTGTACAGGTCGACGACCATGGAAACCGCTCCGAGCTGTATTCCTTCGAGCTGGGAAGGCAGATCCACCTCGGATTCAACCGGATCAATCGCGATCGACTTGCCCGTCATCCAGCCCGTGACTTCCGCCAGCAAGATCTCGGAGAAGTCGATCTCCATGTCTATGAATTTAAGAACGGACTGATTCCCCCATTGCACCCTGCTGTGCGTGACGTAGGTGACGGTCATGCCGTCAGCCGAATGCCCGGGAGAAAACGACACGTCGGAAAGATCGAATGTTTCAGTCTGATGGTCACCCGGGTTGAGGTACTTCGTCCTCGACAGGGGATTCCCGGATTTCCGGAATTCCGGAAGAACAATCTCGAGCTCAACCGAATAATCCGTTTTATTATCCAGTGTGACGTAAACCGTGCCAGAACGTATCATAGCATTCTCGACAATGATGGACACATCAACGATCTCCAGAAAGGACGTATCGCTTTTTGTATGCTCGGGTTCCAGATTGGCCTGATAGTCTATCAGCGTCTTCTGTTTCCCCGGCTCTACTTCCAGGAATTCCGCCATTTCGAAACGGTCTATGCTGTCTTCATAGGTATAGACGATGCGGTCCTGGTCATCGATGGAAAGGGATTTTTCATCATCTATCAATTCCTGCATGGTATAGGTTTTATTGATCAATGGGACTTTCAAATCGACGTCCCAGTTGGGTGCATCGAGCTGCTTGAATTCGCATTGCAGGCCGATCACGGCGCATGTGGCGAGAAAGCTCCATAAGAGCCGTTTTTTGTGCATCATTCAATACCTCCGCGGCGGAATGGTCAACAGCCCTGAAAGCTCGATACGCATCCGCATGATATGATTTCCATCTGGGACTCCGGGGAAGGAAAAAACAGCCGCAACACAATCCCTTCCCTTCAGCCCGCCTGCCCAGAACACAAGAGCAACATATTGCAAAAAACAGACCGAAATAACTATCCCTGTTCCCTTTTTAATCCCCAGCCTTCTTGTCCTGTCCGGCTTCTAATACAATAAAAATATTAAACTTTCCGCAACCGATGAAAGACGGGTGGGATTGAAGCTCCCGGTATGAAGCGTTAGGGGAATCTTCGATCTGCGGGGAAAAAGGCATTGCGATTGAGTCAACCTACCGATGTAAAAAGGGCCTTTCTGCTTCGTTGTCTAAAAGCCGCCCACAGTGCGGGCTGCCGTTTGCTCGCCCGCTGGCATATTCATGATGCGGTTTCCTGCTGCGCCTTTATCCTCAGGGCTCAGCCATATGCGGGTACCGGAAATCGACAGGAGGCACGAAATTTTCCTTGATGGTCCTGGGTGAAACCCAGCGCTGGAGATTGAGCATGCTGCCTGCCTTGTCATTCGTCCCGGATGCCCTGGAGCCGCCGAACGGCTGCTGCCCCACAACCGCACCGGTCGGTTTGTCGTTGATGTAAAAATTGCCTGCTGCATTTTCGAGCATCGTCGTAGCCTTGACGATGGCCTGTCTTTCCGTGGCGAAAATGGCTCCGGTCAGGGCATAGGGCGAGGTCTGATCGCAGAGGCGCAGCGTCTCTTCATATTCCTTGTCCGGGTACACGTAAACAGTCAGGACCGGGCCGAATATTTCCTCCTCCATCAGCCTCGCCTTGGGATTGGCGGTTTGAACGATGGTCGGCTCGATGAAATAGCCTTTTGAATCATCGTGTTTCCCGCCGGTGATGAAGGAATATTCCGGGGACTTCTTCGCGAACTCGATGAACTCCGTAATGGTGTCGAACGCGGGCTTGTCGATGACCGCAGCCATGAAATTCGTGAAGTCCGCCGGGGATCCCATGCGGATTCCGGCTACCATTTCCTGAAGCTTTTTTTTCAGCGCCGGCCAAAGGGATTTCGGGATATAGGCGCGTGAGGCGGCTGAGCATTTCTGACCCTGATATTCAAATGCGCCGCGCACCAGGCCGACCGCCAATGAATCCAGGTCCGCGCTGACGTGCGCGAATACGAAATCCTTGCCTCCCGTTTCGCCCACGATGCGCGGCCATTGTTTATACTTGCGGACACCCTGGCCGGTGATCTGCCACATCTGCCGGAAAGTCGGCGTGGAGCCGGTGAAGTGGATGCCGGACAGGTCCGGGCTGTTCAGCACCGGGTCGCCGATGGTGCGGCCGGGTCCCGGGACCATGTTGATCACACCGTCCGGAAGGCCGGCAGCCTTGAGAAGCCTCATGATCTGATGGGCGATGAAAACCGTGGAGGACGCCGGCTTCCAGACCACCACGTTCCCCATGATCGCGGGCGCGGTCGGGAGATTCCCCGCAATGGAGGCGAAATTGAAGGGCGTGACCGCGAAGATGAATCCTTCAAGGGGCCTCTGTTCCACGTAATTCAGGCATCCGGCTGAGGAGTTCGGCTGCTGCTGGTATATTTTCTTCATGAAGAAGGGGTTGATGCGCAGGAAATCGATCAGCTCGCAGGCCGAATCGATTTCCGCCTGGAAAACGGTCTTGCTCGCATTCAGCATGTTCGCCGCGTTCAGGACCGGCCTCCAGGGGCCTGCCAGTAGCTCCCCGGCCTTGATGAAAATGGACGCCCTGTCCTCGATCGGCATCGAAGCCCACATGGGCCTTGTTTTCAAGGCTGCATCGATCGCCTTTTGCACCTCAGGCTCGCCTGCCTTGTGGTAGCGGCCCAGGATATGGGCATGCTCGTGCGGACAGCGGCAGGATTCCATGTCTCCGGTAAGGATTTCCTCTTTCCCCACGATCACGGGAATTTCGACCTGACCGGCATTGATTTCAGCCAATTTGGCCTTCAGAGCCGCTTTTTCCGGACTGCCGGGCCTGTAGCTCAGGACCGGTTCGTTCTGGGGAAGCGGTATGTTGAAAAATACATTCGGCATGATGCCCCCTTGGTTTTATTGAGATTTCAAATTTTTAATCTTCGCAAGTCGTCCATTCCCTTCAGGCCGGGCTGAGACAACAACGCCTCGTCCCTATTTCCCGTACTTGGAATAAATGATCCGTCCGCCGACAATGGTGTACAGCACATGCGTCCTGAGTATCTCGGATGGCGGGATGGCCAGCAGGTTCCTGTCCAGCACCACGATATCGGCCAGTTTCCCGGGCTCCAGCGTCCCTTTTCGCGTTTCCATGAATTCGGCATAGGCAGATCCCTGCGTGTAAGCCCGGATCGCCTCTGCGATGCTGAGACGCTCCTGTGGATACCATCCCTGCGGCGGATTCCCCAGGGAATCCCGGCGCGTGACCGCTGCATAGATCCCCAGAAGCGGATTGAGCGGCGTCCTGGGCCAGTTCGAGCCGATCGCCAGGGGCACCTTGAGCATATTCAGCGTTCTCCAGGTATGGACGTTTTGACACCGGTCATCACCCAATACGGCGACCATCCAGCCCATGTCCCCGATGCATTGAACCGGATTCAGCACTGCCGTAATCCCCAGCTCGCGCAATCTCGGCATGTCCTGAGGCAGCATTGCCTGGAGGTTGTCCATGCGAAGCCGCCTCTCGCGCAGCTCGTTCAACCGGCCGGCCAGTTCATAGGATTCGAGCAGCATATGGCTGGCCGCATCGCCGCCGACATGTACGGCTGTCTGATAACCCGAGCGGTCCGCGCTTAAAATCATCAGGTTGAGCTCGTTCTGCGTCATGTGGACGAGCCCGCGCTTACCCGACTCGGAGAAATACGGCTGAAAAAAATAGGCGGTTTCACTCCCGATGTCCCCGTCCAGGGTCTCATAAAGTGCGCCGAAACGGAGCATGTCTCCCCTGTAGCGGCCTTTCAATTCATCGTAGACCTCGATGTCCTTTCGAAGGGGGAAACCCATGGAGATGCGGCAATGCAGTTTTTCCGCGGCCTGGAGGTTGTCGTAAAAATGATGGGCGTTCGGCAGGCTCGCATCCTGCATGCTCGTGATGCCATATGCAGCTGCATCGGAGAAGAAGGCCTCGAGGGCTGCGGACAGGCATGAATCCGGAGGCTGTGAAATGTATTGCGTCACCAGGTCCATGGCCGTGCCCTTGAGAATTCCGGTGGGCATGCCGGTTCTGGCATCCTTGACGATTTCACCGCCGGGAGGATTCGGCGTATCCGGCTCTATCCCCGCGATCTGCAGGGCCATGCCGTTGACCACTGCCGCCTGGCCGCAGATGCGCTTTAAAAAAATCGGAAGGCCGGGGGCCACGCGGTCGAGGCCGGACGCATCCGGCCAGCTCCTCCCTTCGAAAAAATTCTGATCCCAGCCGTACCCCACGATCCAGGATCCGGGTGAATGCCGCTGCAGGCTGATGGCTTTGTTCAATATCCTGTTTTGTATTTCTGAGATCGAGGGGATGCCTTTGAGATCGAGCCCCTGGCAGGCGACCGCCCCCTCGAGTACATGCACATGGGCGTCGTTGAATCCGGGGCAGGCGAAAGTCCCCTTCAAATCCAGAACCCGGGTCCGGGATCCGATGAAGCGCCGGATTTCCGCGTTGTCCCCGACGGCCGCGATCTCCTTCCCCCGCACCGCCAGCGCCTGAACCTGCGACCTGTCCGGCACGGATGTGAAAATCACGCCGTTGAGCAGCACCAGGTCGGCCTTGTTCCCCACCCGGAAACAGGAAGACAGAAGGGTGGCGCATAAAAGCGCTGTGGACAGTGTCGCTCCGGTTTTCCGGCAGGCTTCCGATTTCATGGTTCATCCGCCTTTGATCAAGCGAGGGAACTTCCGAACGGACAATTCCTCAGCCGCTGCCGATACGAGGACCAGCACGCCGATGCCGGCGAGCCAGGCCCTGCTGTCCCCATAGGTCCATTTCTGGAATCCGGTGCAGAGCATATAAAATGGGATGGAGCAGAGCAGGTACCGGATGCGCAGGGAACGGTCGCCCGGCATCTGCTTCAGGGAGAACGGGAAATCGCGCAGCAGGAACGATGACAGCGAAAACCCGACGCAACCCAGTGCCAGGAGGCTCAGGGCATGCCGGATCCCGCTCAGCCAGGGCATGCGCGTGCACAGCAGCAGCGCGCATAACAGATAGTAGGGGATAACGACGTTGAGCCATACCGCAGTCTTTACGCCCCTGTAGAAACGTCCCGCGCCTTGCATCGGGGCTGCCGAGAAAATCCAGGCCGCCTGCCAGTCCCTGGAAAAGGCCAGCCCCTTGAGCACATAGAACACGGCGAAGCAGGAAAAAAACAAATGCATCCGGATGCCGAGGTCCTGCGCTCCGCCCGAGGCGGCAAAGGGATCACTGATCCGGTCCCGCAGCACGTCGAGAAGCAGGAAGATCAGCGGCACTCCGAAAAGCACATGGGCCGATGCGCGAGCCAGCCTGTCCCTTCTCAGCATGCCGGCAGCCAGGGCGTATCCTGCGCCGGATTCCGGGTCCGAGGCAAACAGGCGCATCCATCCAGCCGCAGCAGGGGATATCCTGCTTTTGCCGGCCCGGCCCGAGGCCCCGGACGCGTCCGGGCCTGAAAGTCTGGATATGTACTCGGATGAAAATTTCCCCGCCGTGACTGCACACAGAAGAACCAGGGAGAGAACGGCAGCAGCGGCCAGCATCCCGTCCATGCGGCCGCCCTGCCCGGAGAGGACCTGTATCAGGCCGGCAAACCAGGCAGGGGGGAAAACGAGCAGCCACCCGGACTTTTCCGCATGCGGCCATCCGGCATCCGCAGCATCGGGGAGCATCTGCAGGAAAAGGATCAGCGAGAACGTCAGCAGGATCTGGAACCAGGTGAGGGCGTTCAGAAACCGTTCCCTTTTCAGCCACGAGAAAAACGCGGAATACAGGGCAATGATGGCCAGGGCGGCTGCGGATCCGGCCATGAGCGCCGCGAAAAAATAAACGGCCGGATACGAGGGCGGCGCTCCATCCAGCAGCAGGCCGAGAAGCGCGGACGGGAGGCAGAGCGAGGCGGTGAGTACCAGGATGGAGAAACCCAGAACGCCGGTCTTGTGCAGCCAGTAGGTGCGGCTGCTCACGGGCCTGTGCAGGATGATCTCCTCCTCATCCGGATAGAGGATGGTCCATGCGAAATCCGCTGCAGTCGAGAATCCGATCATGGCCATGGCGTAGCCCAGCGTCATGACCGAATAGAGAAACTGCGTGGTCCTGAAAACGAGGGACATGGCCATGGAGAATCCCAAGATGCCGTAGAGGATGACGGTCCAGTGAAAACCGGACAACCTGCGCGGCCCGGGCAGCCTCCTTCCGCTGCGCAGCTGCAGGCGTATCCCGTTTCCGGCGAGAACCCGGACCTGTCCCCAGTCCACGCGTTTTTCAGTAAGCGGCCGCATCACTTCTTCATCTTCTCCCCGGCCAGTCTCTCGGCCAGCACGCGCGCCGCGTCTCCGGCGTCCGGGTCCTGCGTCAGCTGGCTGAAAACGGCCTCCAGGGAAGCCCGCCTGGTCATGCGCTTCAGGGAGGCCGGGGATCCGTCTGCAGCCACAGTGCCCGAGTCGAGGATCACGACCCGGTCGCAGAGTTTCTCGACGACCTCGAGGATATGCGAGCAGTAGAACACGGTTTTGCCTTTTTTGGCCAGGCTCCGTATCAGTTCCTTGACGGTCAATACCGCATTGGCGTCCAGCCCGTTCAGGGGTTCGTCGAGGAACAAGACATCCGGATCGTGCAGCAGGGCGGATGCGATGACGACGCGCTGTTTCATGCCCTTGGAAAAGCCGTTTATGCGTTCTTCCATGCGGTCCTTCAAGCCGAACAGCTCCGCGAATTCCTGCCCTCGCCTGGCGATGGTTTTTTGATCCAGATGATAAAGCCTGCCCGTGAATTCCCAGTATTCAGCCGGGGTCAGGCATTCGTAAAGAGCGCCGGATTCCGGTACGACCCCGATGCGCTTTTTGACCTCAAGGGACTGCCGGACGATGTCGAATCCCGCGATCTCCGCTGTCCCGGAATCCGGAGGGATCATTCCGCTGAGTATCTTGACTGTCGTGGTCTTGCCGGCTCCGTTCGGCCCGAGATACCCGAATATCTGGCCCGCAGGGATTTCGAGCGCCAGTCTGTCCAGGGCTTTGACCGGCCCGAAGCTTTTCGTCACTCCCCGGATGGAAATCATCGTCGCTTGACCGGACCGTTGAAGCGAGCCGTGTTTCATTTTGAAGGAGGGATGCGGCATGGGGATGATTGCGTCAATTCCTTTTCCGGAAACGGGATTGGTTCAAATCACTGTGCCTCTCGAAGGCCAGTTCGATCAGGCGGTCGATGAGGTCCGGGTAGCTCAGGCCCGAGGCTTCCCAGAGCTTCGGGAACATGCTGATCGGCGTGAAACCCGGAATGGTGTTGATTTCATTGATGTAGAGACGGCCGCTTTTCCTGTCCATGAGAAAATCCACGCGCGCGTACCCGGCGCAATCCACGGCCTGGAACGCGGCAACAGCCATGTAGCGGATGCGGTTGGCCGTATCCTCCGGTATTTCCGCGGGGATCACGGCGCGGCTGTTTTCATCCTTGTACTTGGCATCGTAGTCGTAAAATTCCCTGGATGGGATGATTTCGCCCACGACAGATCCCTTGGGATCGTCATTGCCGAGCACCGAGCATTCCAACTCGCGGGCATCGATGGCTTTTTCCACAAGGACTTTCCTGTCATAGGCGCAAGCCTCCTCCACGAATTTTTTGAGCTCAGCCTCGTCATGCGCCTTGTTGATGCCCACACTGGATCCCGTGTTGGCGGGCTTCACGAAGCAGGGATACCCGATTTCCTGCCGTATCCCCCTCGCGATCGCCTCCGATTCCCCCCTCCACCTGCTTCTGAGGAACCAGATGAAATCCACGGTCTGCAGGTCGTTCTGGATGAAAATCTGCTTCATCACGATCTTGTCCATGCCCAGGGCAGAGGCGAGCACGCCCCCTCCCGCGTAAGGGATGCCTGCCATGCTGAGCATGCCCTGAAGCGTCCCGTCCTCTCCAAATGTGCCGTGCAGCACCGGGAATACCGCATCCACCGGAACAGCCTGCAGGTTGTCGAGGCGGACCAGGCCGCGTCCCGGTTCACCGGGCAGCACGGGGATGCCTGCCGTCTGTTCGACGAGCTTCCCGCCTGCTCCGCTTCCCGCATCCAGGAGTATCCATTGACCATCCCGCGTGATTTTCACCGGAAGGATTTCGTACCTGTCCCTGCGGATTTTGTCGAGAATGCCTGCTGCCGAGACCAGCGAAACCTCGTGCTCCGTCGATCTCCCCCCGAAGAGGATCACCAGGCGTTTCTTTGGATTGCGTTCCGTTTTCATCAGAGTTCCCGGCTTAACTATTAGATTATCATTATAACGAATCCGATCCAGATTTGCAACTGTTTCCTAAATGCCGCCCGGACGCCCTCAGGGATCCGCCTTCATGTCCGCATGAAACGATACGGATGTCCTGTCGCCCAGATCGTCCACGACTGTAACGCGATGCACTCCCCGGCTCAGGGCGGCAGGCATGACATGCCTGTCCTCGGTTGTCCCGATGTACCGGTCGTCCAGGTACCAGTAAAGGGTCCTGCCCGGTTCCGGATGGGCTGCGCGCAATGCCACCCTCTGCAGCGTCCCGTCGAAATCCACCGGGATCCAGAGCCGCGCGCCTTCCTGGGGATAGAGCACCTGTACGGACTGAGAAGCCAGCGCCGGGCATCCGGGACGATGAGACGGCAGGCCCCAGATGTCCTGGCCGCGCTCCCTCAAATACTGGATCACGTCCGCCGGATACACGATTTTCCTGACCGTTTCGTATTTCCCGTCAACCCAGCATTTCGAACAGACTCGGAAACGTCCGTCCGAGGAAATGCGGAACGAATGATGGAACGGGCAGAGCCTGAGCGGCTTCATCCATCTGGGGGCCTGCGAAACCCGCTTCGCCTCGCAGTCTGGCCCGGCCCGGAAGCCCGAATTCATGCACAGCTCGATATCCTCGAGTTCGCCCGCAGGTTCCCGGAACCAGGCCAGGCCTGCGTCCCTAGGAAGCGAGTTGAAAAGGTCGAAAAGAACCGGTCCAGCTGAACCGGCTCCAGTCAGATCGACATTGCCCTGTCCGTCGAAATTGCCGATCCAGACTCCGATTACCCATTCAGGGCTAACGCCCAAAGCCCAGGCATCTTTCTGCCCGTAGCTGGTCCCTGTCTTCCATGAAAGCGGCCACTGGTTCTGATACAGGTCCCAGTAATATTCCGAACCGGGCCGTTTCAATTCCCCCAGTTTCTGCAGAACCCGGTAACAGGCCCCTGCGCTGATCAGGCGGGTCCCCCCGGCTGTTGGGGGCGCGGCCTCTTCCATCGTTTCGAGCGGATCGAACAACCCCATCCTGCCCAGCCCGCGGAAAAGGGCCACCATGTCCCACAGCCTCAGTTCAGCGCCGCCGAGAATGAGCGGGAGCCCGTATTAATCCGCGTTGCGGAAAAGCGTGGGCACATCCGCCTTCTTCAGAAAATGGTAGAACGGCTGTATGCCGTACATATTGAGAAGCCGGACTGCCGGGACATTCAGCGAGCGTATCAGTGCGTCGCCTGCAGTCACCAGCCCGTCATAGGATTCGGAGGCATTCGCAGGAGAATAGGCTCCGTAAGAGGAAGGGATGTCCCTGATCCAGGTCTCAGGCAGAAGCAGGCCCTCGTCCATGCTCAATGCATACAGGAACGGCTTGAGCAGGGAGCCCGGGGAACGCGGGGCCAGAACGCCGTCCACCTGGCCGTCCGAACGGTCGTCGAAAAAGGAGGGGGAGCCGACATAGGCCCGGATTTTCCCGCTGCCGGTTTCTGCAATCAGCACCGCCCCGTTCCGTATCCCCTGGGATTTCAGGAAAAACCCATGGTCGCGCAGGATGCCTTCCGCGCGGGCCTGCAGATCCGCATCCAGGGAACTGCGGATGAACAGGCTGCCCCCGGTTTCATGCAGCATCTGCGACCAGTGCGGCGCTTCGAAGCCGAATGCAGCGGACTCGACGGGGACAGGTTCATTCGTTGCATTCTCGTATTCCCCCGCCTGCATGGCCTTGCGCTCCGCGAGCCGCCTCAGCAGCCCGTCCCGCTTCCGCTTGAGCATGCCCGGCCTGCGCGCCGGCGAGACGACTCCCGGTGCATTGGGAAGCACGGCCAGGGTGGCTGCCTCCGCCCAGGTCAGCTGCTCCGGCATCTTCCTGAAATAGCGCAGCGAGGCGGCCCTGTATCCCACGATGTTGCCGCCGTAGGGCGCATGATCCAGATACAGCTTTAAAATTTTTTTCTTTGAGAACAGGACCTCCATTTTTAAGGCCTGCATCATTTCGAGCAGTTTCCCCGGAGCGTCCCTCCGCTTGGGCTTCATGAGCCTGGCCACCTGCATGGTGATGGTGCTCGCGCCGCTGACCGTTTTCCGGGCCCGCAGGTTTTGAAACGCAGCCCGGACCACAGACGCCGGATTGATGCCTGGATGCCGGTAAAAAGTCCTGTCCTCCTGCAGAAGCACAGCCTTTTTCAATTTCTCCGGAATTTCAAGCGTGTCGTCCGGAGCGAAATGCCATTGCTCCTTTTTGTTGAGAAACACGCGCAGGATGCGTCCGTTCCGGTCCTGCACAACCGTACTGTAATCAGGGGGAAACACAGGATCAGGAACAGGGATGATGAGGAAAACGAGAATCATGAACAGGATGATGGAACCGGGTACGAGGAAGCGCTTTTTACGCCACCGGGCAGGGACGATTTTTTGAAAACAATACTGAATCAGCATGATGCAGCGGTCTTCATCCATCATCACTCATGCCGCAGCGCCTCGACCGGGTTCACGGCTGCTGCGCGTGCTGCCGGGTAAAGCCCTGCCAGCACGCTCACGGCTATGGCGAAAGCAATGGCGCCGCCTATCAGCCACAGGGGCATGTAGAACATTTCGACATGGTCGATGCCCTCCCTGGCGAAATAGAAGTTGGCAACCGCATTCGCAATGCGAGTTACAATCCATCCGAGCAGGATTCCGAAAATCCCCCCCAGGAGCCCGATGACGCCCGCCTCGGTGAGGAAAATCAGCCTGATTTCCCCCTCGCTGCCTCCCACGGATTTCATGATCCCGATCTCCCGGGTCCTCTCCAGGATGGACATGATCATCGTGTTGATGATGCCGAGCGCAGCCACGATGAGGGCGATGGCGCCCACCGCCCCGAGCGCCGTGTCCAGAACGAGGAATCCCCTGCGGATCTCCTGGAGCTGGTCGCTGATGGCGAACACTCCGAATCCCATCGACTCGACTGCCTGCTTGACAGGTGCGACATCCTCGAATCCGTGCACGCGCACGTAGATGGACCCGTAGCTTTCATTCGAGGTCTTATTCTTGAGGAGGTCCCAGACATTGTTGAATCCGAATCTCGGAATATGCCTGACCATGCCCATGGGGATGATCAGTTCGCTCGAAAACGGGCGGCCCTGGAAGTCGTCCGTCTTCTTGAGAATGCCCGATATCCTGAACCGGATGCTCCGTTCTGCGGTCGGCATGCGTCCGGGCGAAGCCATGTACTGCCAGGGGTTTTTCAATATGGAGGACACGTCCATGACGGACGTGATGATTTCCGCGTCCCGGCCGAGCAGGGAGTCCGGGGGGACGGACCGCATCCCGCGCAGGGAATCCTCCGCGGAAATCCCCTTGAAATCCTCGCCCCGCAGGACCCATTTCATCTTTTTGAGCACGCTCTGGCCGATGAGCAGGCAGGAATCCCCGTCGCTCTGGAAAAAACCTCCGTACGGCATTTCATTGTAGGGGGGGAAATCGCCCATTCGCGCCGGGAGCGCCCCCAGCTGGGTTTCGGTCTCATGCCCCAGGATGCGGATCTTGACCGGGAACTGGATCTGGGGATAGGCCATCATGACCCCCTGCATCCCGCGTATTTTGAAGAGAGCGGAATCGTCGAGCGATGCTTCCTTCGGGCCGACGGCCTGCTCCAGGGCCGACAGGTCTCCGGACATCACCGCGTTCGGATCGATTTTCCTGGGAGTCACGATCAGGCTGGTGAACAGGTCGTTCTCGTAAAAGACCCGCGACACGTTTTTCTGCATGCCTGTTCCGAATGAAACCATGGAGACCAGGGCGCCGATGCCGATCACCACGCCCAGGGTGGTCAGACAAGTCCTGAGCCTCGTCCGCCTGAGATTGTCAAGGCCCAGCCCGACTGCATCGAATGCCCTCATGCGGACCTCCTCCTGGCATCCTCGACAAGCCGGCCGTCCAGGAGCCGGAGGGTGCGGCCGGATACCCTCTCCACGGAATCCGCGTCATGTGTGACCATGAGCACAGTGAGCCCCCGCCTGTTCAAGCCGGCCAGGAGATCCAGGATGGCTTCAGCGGTCACGCTGTCCAGGTTGCCGGTGGGTTCGTCCGCGAGCAGGATCGCAGGCCTGTTGACGAGTGCCCGGGCGATGGCCACGCGCTGCTGCTCTCCCCCGGACAGTTCGCCCGGCCTGTGGAGCATGCGGTCCTTCAACCCCATTGTTTCAAGCGCCGATACGGCCTGCTTCCTTCTTTCCCCCCTCGGGGTCCCGCCGAAGAGCAGGGCCAGTTCGACGTTCTCGAGCGCGGTGCGTGAAGGGATCAGGTTGAAGGACTGGAAAATCATGCCGACCGCATGCCTGCGGTGCCTGGCCAGTTCCGGCGATTTCATTTTCCCCAGTTCTTTTCCGAGGACGCGTATGCTCCCGGAGCTGGGGGAATCCAGTCCGCCGATGAGATTCAGCAGCGTGGATTTTCCCGAACCGGACCTGCCCACAACCGCGACGAATTCGCCCATCTCCACACGAAAGGTCACATCGTACACGGCCGTCACGCGTGCATACCGGTTTTCATAGAAGCGGTTCAGGTGATCGCATTGAATGATGGTATCTTCCATTCAATCTCCGATGTGTATGCTGGCCACACGCTTGTCCTTCATGGCATGTCGTTTATTGAACGGATCAAGGTTCGCATTGTTTCAGGTAAGGGCACAGGGACGCCGGCCGTTTTCCCGTCATCCCAGGGCCACATCCAGTATCATCATGATCGCGAATCCGAGCATGGCGCCGCCCGTGGCCATGTGCGTGTCATGGCCGGACTGGGCTTCCGGTATAAGCTCCTCCACGACCACGTAAATCATGGCGCCTGCGGCAAAGGCGAGTGCATAGGGCAGAACAGGCTTGACCAGGAGAACGGCCGCTGCACCCAAGACACCTGCTGCCGGTTCAACGATTCCGGACAATTGACCGTACCAGAAACTCCTGAACCGGCTCATGCCCTCCCTGTGCAGGGGCGCGGACACGGCGGTTCCCTCCGGAAAATTCTGAATCCCGATGCCGATCGCCAGGGCCGCTGCGCCTGCAAGCGAAGCGGACGGCAATCCTGCCCCGACAGCGCCGAATGCAACCCCGACGGCCAGCCCTTCCGGAATATTGTGCAGCGTGATCGCGAGCACCAGAAGAACGCTGCGTTTCCAGTGCGTCTTGATGCCCTCCGCCTCGTCCATGGGAAGGCCGAGATGGAGATGCGGCAGCAGGTGATCCACGGCCCAGAGGAATATCCCGCCCAGGAGAAACCCCGCTGCCGCCGGGACCCAGGCAGGCAGGCTGCGTCCCTCCGCCATCTCGATCGCAGGGGCCAGCAGGGACCAGAAACTGGCAGCGATCATGACCCCTGCCGCAAAGCCCAGCATGGCGTCCAGCATTCTCCTGTTGACATTCCCGAACACAAAAATGACCGCGGAGCCGAGGGCGGTCATGCCCCAGGTGAATCCCGTTGCGATGAGCGCCTGCCAAACGGGATTGAGGCTTGAAAATCCATGGATGATCTTTTCCAAAACGGTCTCCAATCCTGTTGTCCTAGGCCGAAAAAACACTGTTCCTCACCCTTGGAATATAATCTTATAAGTCAAAATTTAAAAGCCGTTTATCCTGATTGAAGTGCCGGCTGAAGGGAACCTGCAGTCTTTTCTTGACTTTCCATGCATTTTAAAGTAAATTAACAGTTCGATAAATTGGGATAAAACGCTTGAAAATGGACCTTTTCGCCCAGGATAAAGAATTCAAGTCAATGGATGCCAGGCCTCTTGCGGACAGGATGAGGCCTTCCTGCCTCGAGGATTTCATCGGCCAGGAACATTTGGTGGGCAAGGGGCATGTGCTGGAACAGATGCTGGCTGCGAAATCCCCGTTTTCCATGATACTCTGGGGGCCCCCGGGCGTCGGCAAAACCACTCTGGCCCATATTCTGGCCAGCCGGCTGGACGCGGATTTCGTCCCTCTCAGCGCAGTGTCCGCAGGCGTTCGCGAGGTCCGAAACGCCATTGAGCAGGCTGCCGCGCATTTGAAGGCACTCGGGAAAAGGACCATCCTGTTCATCGATGAAATACACCGTTTCAACAAGGCGCAGCAGGACGCGCTCCTCAATGCGGTGGAGCAGGGCATCGTGGTTCTCATCGGGGCCACGACGGAAAATCCCAGTTTCGAGGTGAATTCTCCGCTCCTGTCCAGATGCCGCGTCCTGGTGCTCAAGCCTCTCGACCATGACCAGCTCGGCCGCGTGATGGAAAGGGCCTTGAAAGAGGATGATGCCATCAGCAAACTGGGCTTGTCCGTTCATGGCCGCGCCAGGGATTTGCTGATCGCCCTTGCAGACGGGGACGGCCGCAAGCTTCTGAATACATTGGAACTTTGTGCGCAGTTTTCCGTCCAAAGAAAAAGCCAGATCACGGAGGAACTGGTGCTCGAGGCGGCCCAGAAACGCATGGCGCGCTACGACCGCGCAGGGGACTCGCATTACGACACCATATCCGCATTCATCAAGTCCGTGCGGGGTTCAGACCCGGATGCTGCCGTTTACTGGATGGCCCGCATGCTGAACGCAGGAGAGGACCCCCTTTTCATCGCAAGGCGCATGGTGATTCTCGCCTCCGAGGATATCGGGAACGCGGATCCTTTCGGGATCGTGCTGGCCAACTCCGTATTCCAGGCCGTTCATTCCGTGGGCATGCCCGAGGCCCGCATCATCCTGTCCCAGGGGGCGACCTACCTGGCCTCCGCGCCGAAGAGCAACGCAGCCTACCTGGCGGTGGACCGGGCGCTTGCGGATGCGGAACGCACGCCAGAGGAGCCCGTCCCCCTGCATATCCGGAACGCGCCGACGAAACTGATGGAGGACCTGGGGTATTCGAAGGGATACAAGTACGCCCATGACCATGAAGGGGGATTTGTCCATCAGGATTTTCTGCCGGACTCCCTGAAAAACCGGGTCTATTACAGGCCCAAGGACATCGGCCGGGAAAAGGACATGGCGGTACGGCTGAAACAATGGTGGCCTGAAAAAAGGAAAAATCCCGCAGGGCCGTGATGCAGGAAACATCGTCCGTTTATCCCCTTTGATCGCCCTTTCCCAAAGGGGGACAGATCCGGGCAGGGGACGGGCCGTGAAGACCGGGATCGAGGGGGATTGAATGCTGTACGAAGGCCTGAAATCAGAAAGAGTCAGGAATCAGTATCACCCAAGAAAGGAACTTGTATGAGGGAACTTTACGCCGGTGTGGATGTCGGCGGACAGCACATCAAGATAGGGCTTTTAACCCGCGACGGCGAGATCGTGGACGAAACATCCATTGATACGGATCTCGAAACGCCGGTTCTTCAGAGCATGGAGAGGCTCGCCGAGACGCTGAAGGAATTCTCAGCCGGCCAGAAAGGCTCCCGCCTGAAGGGCGTGGGAATCGGCATGGCCGGACAGGTGAGCGTATCGAAGGGCGTCTATCATTCAGGCCCCAATTTCCCGGGCTGGGTCAATGTCCCGGTTGTCCAGGAATTGAAAAGGCATCTCGATCTTCCCGTCATACTCGAGAACGACGCCAATGTGGCTGCTCTCGGCGAATACGAGTACGGCGCGGGCAAGGGAATCGACAACATGATCGCCATCACGCTCGGCACGGGCGTTGGCTGCGGCATCATCCTGGAGGGCCACCTGTACAGGGGATCCAACGATTCCGCGGGAGAATTCGGCCACAACACCATTGATTATGAAGGACGCCTCTGCGTGTGCGGAAGGAAGGGATGCGTGGAAGCTTATGTCGGCGCCAAGGGGATCCGTCGGACCCTGGAGGAAATGCTTTCGAACGGCCACGATTCCTTGCTCAAGAAAATGGACCTGTCGAAGATCAAGCCAAGGCAGATCAACGATGCAGCGGATCAGGGGGACAAGGTGGCCCTGGAGGTTTTCAGGAAGACAGGCTATTTCCTGGGCCTGGCCATTGCGGATATCGCAAACCTGCTGAATGTGCAGCGCGTGGTCGTGGGCGGCGGTGTCGCCAAGGCAGGCGAAAAGCTGCTCCGGCCGGCGCTGGAAACCGCCAAGAAGGAATGCCTCAGCGTTCCGAGCCAGGTCCTCAACGTCATTCCCGCCAAGCTGGGCAACACGGCAGGTCTTGCGGGAGCAGCCCACCTGGCGATGGAACTGGTCCATCCGAAGGAGAAGGGCGTACTGCCGAGGTAGGGGTACGGGACAGACGGGAATGATCACTCCGGCAGCGAGCGCATTCCCCTCCGCAAGGACAGGCGGGTGTTGCAGCCCGGTGCTTGCCCCGGGCCGGCTGAGCGACGGTCCATGTTTTTTCAGCCGCAGATCGAAGAATCCCCGGTGCATGCGGCGCGGAGCTTCACCATCGAACCTTTCCGTTTGAAACATCTTTCATTCTGGATAATCCTGATTCTATCGGCTGCCCCTGTCAGGGGACTGCCGCAGGAGACGGAGACTGTCAACAGCCGGGAAGAACCCGGCTTTTTTGCCTCGCCCGCCGATACTGTCGTGAGAGATACCACGGCAGCGGCCGGGAAGAAGAAATCCCCTGACCTCGAAGGCCCCGTCACATACGAAGCACAATCCATCGAAAACTTCGTGAAAGAAAAAAGCAGCGTGCTGTCCGGCAAGGCCAAGGTCAGCTACCTGTCCATGACCCTCACGGCCGGTAAAATAACGGTGGACTGGGACAAGGCCGTGCTGACCGCGGAGGGCATACCGGACTCGAGCTGGCAGAAAACGGATTCGGGCGATTCCGTCCGAGTTCCGGGCTTCCGCGATCTTCCCCAGTTCAACGACGGCGAAGATGCGATGACGGGCGAGGTCATGACCTTCAATTTCAGGACCAGAAAAGGCAGGGTGCTGCGCGGCCGCACAGCCTATGAAGACGGTTTCTACGGCGGCAGCATCCTGAAAATGCCGAGACAGAACGAATTCCACGTGCAGGAAGGCAGATACACGACCTGCAAGAACGAAACTGCACCGCATTACAGCTTCTGGTCCAAGCAAATGAAAATCATGGTCAACGACAAGCTGATCGCCAAGCCCATCGTCCTCTTCTTCGGAAAAGTGCCTTTACTGGCCCTCCCCTTCGGGCTTTTCCCCATCAAAAAGGGCAGGCATTCCGGCTTCCTCATCCCGCGCTACGGCGAAAGCGGCGACGAAGGCCGTTACCTCCGGGGCATCGGGTATTACTGGGCTGCCAGCGATTACTGGGATCTCAAGAGCACGGTGGACTATTTCGAAAAAAGCGGCGTCCTTTTCCGGGGATACGCCAATTACCAGGTCCGGTACAAGCTGAGGGGTTCCATTTCCGGATCCTTAACCAGGAAGGATTTTGAAGCCCTCGGCCAGAAGGACAGGCGGTGGGATTTGAACATCAATCATTCCCAGGAATTCTCTCCGAGTTCCAGGCTCACGGTCTCGGCCTATCTGCTGAGCTCAGGCAGCTTCTACAGGGAAGTCAGCCCGAGCCGCGAATACCGCATGCAGCAGGAGATCCGATCCAACGCGACCTATTCGAAAAATTTCGGCGGATCCCGGAGCATCCAGGTCAACCTTCAGCAGCGCCGGAACCTCAAGACAGAGGAGCTTTCGGAAACCTTCCCGCAGGTGTCGCTGCGCGTCGGGCAAATCCCCCTGTTCGGGAAATCCAAAAAAGCATCCTCGGATCCCAAATGGTACGAGACGATATACACCTCTTACAATTCACAGGCTCTCAGGAGAAGGGACAAGAGGCTGGCCAGCCAGAGCCAGGGCACTTTCCGGGATACGCGCGGCATGGGCTGGAAGCATGATTTTTCCCTGTCCACAACCCAGAAACTGTCCTATTTCAACATCAATCCCAGCATCGACGTGCAGGAAAGCTGGATGGACAGCCGCAAGACCTATTCCCTTGACCCTGAAACAAACACGGTCAAGAACCGGGATGAAAAGGGATTCTTCGCGCGGCACATTTTCAGCACGCGGGCCACGGTGAGCACCAAGCTGTACGGCATCTTCCGGACCCGGCTGTTCCCGGAGGTCATGGTCCGGCATGTCATGACGCCGAACGTCAGCTGGATTTACCAGCCCGATTTTTCCAAAGACGCATACGGATATTATCAGACGGTCATGGATTCATCCGGGAAAATCCAGTCCTACGACCGGTACAGCGAAAGCATCTTTTCCGGTACTCCCAGGGGCGGGAGCAAGTCGCTCAATTTCGCCCTGGACAACGTGGTCCAGATGAGGATCGGGGAAGGCGAGAAGGCGAAGAAGGTCGAACTGTTCAAATGGAACCTGTCCACGGGGTACAACGGCAAGCAGAAGGAGTTCAAGTGGGGCGAGATACGCACGCGTTTCTACGCCAATCCCCTGAAAAGCGTGAACCTGGATTTTTCCGCCTCGCATTCCCCTTACGAAACGGACGATTCCGGGAAGCGCATCAACCGCCTCTATGTGGACGGCGTCGACTGGAAGGACTGGAAGGATGTGCTGGGTTCCCGCCTGCTGCGCATGACGAGCTTCAGCGCAAACCTCAGCCTGCAGGTTCAGGGCCGGATCCGGACGGAGGCATCGGCCACAGGACCCACGGAGGGCCAAAGCCTGGAATCCTATCCGCAGGATTATCTGTCCTCCGCCATGGATCCTCTGCGGAACATACCCGGAGACCGTTTCGAAATGATGGAGGGGTACACGGGGATGGACAATGAGTGGAGGCTGTCAGCCACGCTGAGCTACACGGAAGACCGCAGTGATCCGGACCGGGTGAACAAGACCATGTGGTTCCGGCCGTCCCTGAATCTCAGCCTCACGAAGAACTGGCGCGTCTCCTATCAATCCCACTGGGACCTGATCAAGAAAAAACCTTCGAGCCAGGACATCGTGTTCGAACGGGACCTTCATTGCTGGGAGGCGCGGTTCGTCTGGTCCCCGACCGGATACAACAAACATTTCTATTTCAAGATCAACGTCAAATCCGCCATGCTGAAGGAACTGAAATTCGAAAAAGGCACGGGCGCCAGGGGATTGTACGGCGGGTATTGAGAAATCCGTCCGGCCGGACATGGATTCCTGAAAATCTGAAGGCGAAGCGTCCTGTTAAAACAACAAATACGCGTGCACCAAAGAGGCATATACAACCGATCCATGAAAAGGAGAATTTGATGAAAACAGGAATGACCCTCTTCCCGGCCGTCCTTCTCTTGCTGGCCTGTTCGAAACAGGCCGCCAATCCCTTCTTGCGCGAATTCGCCACGCCTTTCGGGGTTCCGCCTTTCGACCGCATCCGGGAGGAGCATTTCCTGCCCGCATTCCAGGCGGGCATTGCGGATGAAAAGCGCGAAATCGAAGCCATTGCTGCCCATCCCGAAGCCCCGACATTCACGAACACACTGGAGGCACTCGACAGGACCGGGGAATCCCTCTCGCGCGTCAGGGATGTTTTTTTCAATCTCTACTCCGCCATGACCAACGACCGCATGGATGAAATCGCGAAACAGGTTTCTCCCATGCTGTCCAAACACAGAGACGACATCCTGCTGGACGAACGGCTGTTCAGGCGCGTCAAGGCCGTTTACGAGCAGCGGGAAACATTCAACCTCCAGCCTGAGCAGGCCATGCTGCTCGATAAACAGTACAAGGATTTCGTGCGCGGAGGCGCAAACCTGGATCCTGCAGGGAAGGAGAAGCTTCGCAAAATCAACGAGGATTTGTCCCTTCTCTCCCTCAAGTTCGGCGAGAACGTGCTCAAGGAGGACAATGCCTTCGAGCTCGCGATCGACGACAGTTCGGATCTGGAAGGCCTTCCCGAAGGCGCGGTCGCAGCCGCCGCCGAGGCGGCGTCGGAACGGAACAAGCCGGGCAAATGGGTTTTCACCCTGCACAAGCCGAGCCTGATCCCGTTCCTGCAGTACAGCAAACGCAGGGACATGCGGGAAAAAATGTTCAAGGCCTACATCATGCGCGGCGACAACGGGAATGCATACGACAACAAGGCCATCGCATCCCGCATCGCATCCCTTCGCGCGCAGAAAGCCGCTCTGCTGGGATATCCCGCCTTTGCGCATTTCGCGCTGGAAGAAAGCATGGCGGCCGAGCCGGGCCGTGTTTACGACCTGCTGCGCCGGCTCTGGACGCCGGCCCTGAAGCGGGCCGTTCAGGAGGCGGCCAGCCTGCAGGCCCTGATCGATCAGGAAGGCTCCTCATTTCAATTGCAGCCCTGGGACTGGTGGTATTATGCGGAAAAACTCAAGAAGGCGGAATACGACCTGGACGAGGAAATGCTGAGGCCGTATTTTAAACTCGAAAACGTGATACAGGGCGTTTTCACGGTCGCGCAGAAGCTTTTCGGGGTGTCATTCACGGAGCGGCGGGACATGCCCGTGTACCATCCGGACGTCAAGGCATTCGAGGTCACGGACGCGGACGGATCCCATGTGGGTGTTCTCTACACGGATTACTTCCCCAGGCCGAGCAAGCGGGGAGGCGCCTGGATGAGCAACTACCGCGATCAGTACCGCGTGGACGGAAGGAACATCAGGCCCATCATCGGGAATGTCGGGAATTTTACCAAGCCGACGAAGGAAAAACCCTCGCTTCTGACGCTCGAGGAGGTGGAGACCCTCTTCCACGAATTCGGCCACGCCCTGCACGGACTCCTGGCGAACACGAACTATCGCCGCATGTCCGGCACGTCGGTGCCCAGGGATTTCGTGGAACTGCCCTCCCAGATCATGGAAAACTGGGCCAGGGAACCCGAGGTTCTGAAGATGTATGCGCGCCATTTCGAGACAGGCGAGCCCATGCCCGACGGCCTGATCGCCAAGATCCGGAAATCGAGCCTCTTCAACCAGGGCTTCATCACGACCGAATACCTTGCCGCATCCTTCCTGGACATGGACTGGCATATGCTGACCGACACAACTCTGCAGGATGCGGTTGCCTTCGAGAAAAAATCGCTGGACGCCATCGGCCTGATCCCGGAGATCGTGACGCGCTACAGGACGCCTCATTTCAGGCATGTCTTCGGCGGAGGATATGCGGCAGGTTATTACTCCTACATCTGGGCCGAGGTCCTGGATTCGGACGCGTTCGAGGCATTCAAGGAAAAAGGGCTGTTCGATCCGGAAACCGCGGCCGCGTTCCGCACGCACATCCTGTCGGCAGGCGGATCCGAGGACGCCATGACCCTTTACAGGCGTTTCCGGGGGGCTGATCCGAAAATTGTCCCGCTGCTTAAAAAACGCGGATTGATCTGATCCGCAAGGATTTGATCCGGGTACGATGAAAGAAGGTAACCTTTTCCCAAAAGGTTACCTTCTTTCATTTTCTATTTGTCCCCCTTTCTCAAAGGGGGACCGATCCCGGGAGGTGAAGGGTCGGGGGAGGAACGGGATCGAGGGGGTCTCTTCTTTGTCCCCCTTTCTCAAAGGGGGACCGATCCCGGGAGGTGAAGGGCCGGGGGAGGAACGGGATCGAGGGGGTCTCTTCTTTGTCCCCCTTTTCCAAAGGGGGACCGATCCCGG
>Ga0233423_10000398_pt1 | contig 23765 bp, 18 predicted proteins | sample Watercolumn_Mata_FD_180713 | JGI IMG/M metagenome (GOLD analysis project Ga0233423, IMG submission 180713) | Freshwater microbial communities from Lake Matano, South Sulawesi, Indonesia - Watercolumn_Matano_2014_112_MG | ecosystem: Environmental > Aquatic > Freshwater > Lake | place: Indonesia...
GACCGGGCCGGCTAGATAGCGCGGGAGCGCGCCGCTTTGGGCGAGCTTGAGGCCGCGGCCGCCCAGCTGAACATCGCCGAACTGGCACGGGCAGAGGAGGTCCTTGAGGCCAACCTAGCCGAAATGCGCCAAGCGCAGGAGCGCAACCAGAACGTCCTGATGGAGCAGCGGATGAAGGTGTTCGAGCTGAAGCAGCGGTTCGCCGCAATCGATGAAGAGGCGAGGTCCAGTTACGGAGCCGACATCGCCTCCTTCCAGCCTGAGGCGACCGACGGCGCCGCGGAACGTCTGGCCCAGGTGCGCCAGCGGCTGGAGGCACTCGGGCAGGTGAATCCCCTGGCGGCCCAGGAGTATGCTCAGGAGAAGATGGACCTGGCGAAGCTCGTGACTCAGCGCGAGGACGTGGCTGCGGCCAAGCTGAACCTCGAAAGCGCACTGACAGAAATCGACCGGCACGCTCAGGAGCAGTTCGCCGCCACCTATGGCGAAGTCCGCGGCCACTTCCGGGAGATCTTTCAAACCCTGTTCCTTGAAGGCGAAGCCGACCTGGTGATGACGAACGACGCGAACCCGCTCGAGTCCGAAATCGGCATTGTGGCCAAGCCGCGCGGCAAGAACCCGAAGCGGCTCGAGCAACTCTCCGACGGCGAGAAAGCGCTGCTGGCCGTTTCACTCCTGTTCGCTTTCTACCGCGTGAAGCCGGCGCCTTTCTGCTTCCTTGACGAGGTAGATGCGCCGCTCGACGACGCGAACGTTGGGCGCTTTGCCGATTACCTCAAGGGAATATCAGACCGGACGCAGGTGGTCATCATTACCCACAATCGGCTGACCGTGGAACGTGCCGACGTGGTATTTGGCGTGACGGCCGAGCAACCAGGCATCTCCACGCTGGTGTCCGTGAGTCTGGCCGAATACCGCCAGCAGGCGCCGCCAGCTAGTCCGTGAATCCATTCGCCCGCATCGGCGCCAGCTTCTCGAAGCTGGCAAGCGGCCTGGCCAAGACCCGCCACGTGTTCCAGCGCCTGCTGGTGGCGGCCAACACCGAGGAACTGGAAGAGGCCCTGTTGGCAGCTGATGTCGGGGTCAGGGCGACCGAGATCCTGGCAGCCAAAGTGAAGCACGCGACCGGTGACCGGCGCGAGATCCTCGAGACCGAGATCGCTAGGCTGCTCAGTCCCGTGTCCCGTCCGTCCGGCACAACGCCGGCGGCTCCCCTGGTTGTCATGATCGTGGGAGTGAACGGGTCGGGCAAGACAACGACCGTAGGCAAGCTCTGCCGCCTCTTCGCCGATCAGGGGCAGCGAGTGGTGGTCGCAGCCGCCGACACCTACCGCGACGCCGCTGCGGAACAGCTCGGCATCTGGGCGAAGCGGGCCGGAGTCGAGATCGTGTCTTCAATACAGGGTCAGGACGCAGCGGCCGTTGCCTTCGATACCATCCAGAAGGCGGTGCAGAAGAAGATCGACGTGGTGATGATCGACACCGCGGGCCGTCTTCACACGCGCAAGGACCTGATGGACGAGGCGGTCAAGATCAAGCGGGTCTGCGGCCGGGTGAAACCGGGCGCCCCGAACGAGGTCTGGCTGGTTCTGGATGCCACAGTAGGGCAGAACGGTCTGCGTCAGGCCGCCGCGTTCAACGAGCAGCTGGGTTTGACCGGCCTGGTCGTGACGAAGCTGGATGGCACGGCCAAGGGCGGGGTGCTGATCCCGATAGTGATGGAGCTAGGCGTGCCGGTGCGATTCACCGGCACCGGCGAAGGGCTGGATGATATCGAGCCGTTCGATCCCAGCGCCTACGCCAAGGCCTTATTCGAGGACTGATCTGGAGGTTCCTTCCGGCACCGGCCGCCGTATGCGCGGCCAGTGCTTCCTAGCTGCCGTCGTTTCGTTCGCGGTTCTCTCCTGATTCTCCAAGTTTCAGCTGCAGGGCGTCCTGCGCCAGTGCCGCCTCCAGAACCGTGATCGCCTGCTGCGCTGCTTCCCGCACCTCCTTTGGCTCTCTGCCCACCGGCCAGTTGCGGGACATGCGATGCAGCCTGGGTAGCACGCCGGTCACACGCATCGCCGCCAGACCGGCGATGCCGGCACAGCGCACGCCCGGTTCCGCCGCATCCAGGGCGTCCTCAAGGAAGGGGATGGCGACCGGGTTGCCGATCCTACCGAGGGCTCGCAGTGCGTTGATACGTACCAGGTCGCTGTCATCGTTGAGTATGCTCAGCAATGGCAAGGTGGCCGCGAAGTCGCGCAATCTGCCCAGGGCCTCGGCCGCCTGGGCGCGAACCACCAGGTCGCGGTCCTTGAGTGCGTCATTCAGGGCCGGCACCGCCCGGCCGTCTCCGATCTCCCCGAGTGCATGGGCCGAAACGCTCCTGACCCAGATGACTTTGTCAGCCAGGCCGCGGATCAGCCGGTCGCAGGCGCCGCGGTATCGGAGCCGTCCCAGTACATCAATTGCGCGCACCCGGACGTCCACCGTTTCGTGATCGAGCAGGCCGCATACCAGGTCAACGGCCAGCTCACCCAGGTTCTCGAGCCCACAGGCGGCGGCAGCAGCAACCTTGTCATCCTGGTCGCCCAGCAGGCAGGTCAACGCCTGGGCGGAGCGGGCGTGCTTGATCCGGCCCAGCGCGGTCGTCGCCGAAAGGCGGACGCGGTCGTCGGTATCCGCCAGCGCTGCGGTGAGCGCGCTAAGCGCGGACGTATCACCGAGAGTGCCGAGCACCTCCGCGGCCGACGCGCGCAAGGTCGGTTCCGCATTGGTGAGGAGTTCGGTCAGAGGCAGAGTCGCGGCCTTTCCCTGCTCCAGCAGCTGACTTACCGCGCGGATGCGTTCCCCCAGGTCGTTGCCGGATAGCGCCTGAATCGGCTGGGTGATGGATCCGGCGCTCAAACGGCGGAGCGCGGCCATCGCCGTTTTGCGGACACCCGAGTCCGGGTCCTCAGAGCTGGCGCGGGACAGGATGTCAACCGTTTCCTGGCTGCCTATCCGGCCGAGCGCCTCGACTGCGGCAACTCGCACCGGCGGATTCTCGTCGGCCATTTCGTCGATGAGTGCGTTCACCGCCAGCGGACTGCCTACATCGCCGAGGGCACGGGCGGCAGCGATCCTCACCTCGTCAACCATATCCCGCAGCAGTTCGAGCAGTGGCGGCAGCGCGCGATCACCTCCGATCCGTCCGAGAGCTGCAGCAATGGCGGAACGGGTGGCGGGCGAAGGATCAGCGACATGGGCGGTGAGGAAGTCAAGCCCGCGCTCGGCGCGGAGCACGCCGATGACTGTCGGCACGACGGCATCAACCGGGCCCTGCCAGGTGGTGAGATACCACGTCAGTGGTTCGACCGCGTCGACGCCGATGGCCGCGAGCGAGTAGGCGGCCAGTGTGCGGGTGGCGTCGTCCGGGTCTCTGAGCATGAGAACCAGGGCTCCGGCGGCTTCGGCCCCGCCGATGTGGCCCAGTTTCTCGATTGCGAGCCGCCGCGCCAGTGGGTCCGGGTCTTTCAATCCGGCGACCAGGCCAATTATCGACAAGACGACCTCCCGGCCGAAGTCCGCTTCGCGGCTGGTGGCCGCACGGCGGCCGCGAGCCACTCCAGGTAGCGCCGGCTGCCGGCGGCAATCGGCAGGGCGACCAGTTCCGGAGTGTCATAGGGGTGGAACTCCGCAATCGTTGCGGTGACCGCCCGCAGTCGAGCCCGAGTCGTCTTGATGAGGCAGAGCCATTCTCGAGCCGTCTCAACCTTGCCCTGCCAGCGGTAGGTGCTCTCAATCGGGCCGACAATCTGCACGCAGGCAGCCAGACGACGGTCGACCAGCCCGCGGGCGATGCGGCGGGCAACGGCCCGGCTGGGGGTCGTCGTGATCGTCTGGAAAAGCCGCTCCACTCTGTAAGTGTCCGCACGGAGAGGCTCTAGTCAAGCAGAAAAGCGGTGCGCCATGTCGGTCGGAATACCCCGGGCCAGGATGTGTAAGTATCAATTGGAGATGGCCTCATTTGACAGCGCTGACGCCCGCTCCTAAGATTACCTTTATGACCCGCAAGATAGCACCACTGGCTGCGGCCACCGCGTTCGCCATGCTTGTGCTCGGTTGCTCAGAAGCACCGGACGTGCCGGTCCAGCCGACCAACCGCCGAGTGCTCGCCGAGCTAATCGGTGAGACCGGCTGAGCCAACTGCATGCTCGCGGCGCGAGCACTGGACAGCCTGGTGAGGACGAGGTATGGCGACAGCCTGGTCATCGTCGAGTGGCATCCCTACTCGGATGATTCATTGAACATCAACCCGGACGACAGCATACGGATGAGCCGTTACCAGCACAACCGGGGACAGCCCGCGCTGTCGCTCGACGGCTATCAGCAGGTGGCGATCCCCCCGGACCCGGCCCAGTTCTACGAGACGTTCGATGCCGCGATTCGGAACGTGAGGTCGACGGTGTCATTTGCCGCGCTGACCGCCGTCGGAGAAGCTGACGCCGCTGAAGGCAGGATTGTGTTCACGTTGGCGATGGACAGCATAGCGCCCGGCTCCAATCCTACGCTCTACTGCGTAGTCACCGAAGACAGCCTGCTCGATGAGCTCGGTGGAGCCTACTATCGCGTGCCGGTGCAGTTGCTGCCGGACCGCAATGGCGTACCGGTCAACCTGGCCCGCGGCGACACCTTGGTTGACACCCTGACTTTTTCGACGGCCGGGCGCCGGCTTGATAAGCTCGGCGCGGCGGTATTCGTCGAGGATGCGAGTGGCACTGCTGAACACCGTGTCCTCCAGTCTGCCACCATCAAGAGATTCACCCTGATGGAGGAGAAATGAAGCTGATTCTGAACATCGGTCTGGTTCTGGTCTTTACCGCCGGCGCGCTGGACGCTGCCGGCGAGGAAGAATACCCACTAGCCCAGTCATTTACCCTCAAGGATGTAACCGGGGCTGAGGTGACGCTCGACAGCCTGCTCAAGGTCGGGCCCGTTTACATGGAGTGCTGGGATCTGCCCTGCGTCAACTGCATCGCCGAACTCGACGCCCTGATGCCGGTCTACGATACGCTGAAAGAACGCGGGCTGCAGATCATCGCGCTCTCGGTGGACAAGCCGGCGGACGAGGCGAAGGTGAAGGCGTTTGTGAAGAGCAGGAAGTGGCCGTACATCTGTCTGCTCGACGCTCAGAATGAGGTGAAGAAGGCATACGGCATCATAATCAAGCCGACGGCCTACCTCATCAATACGAAAGGTGAAATCGTCTACACCCACATCGGCTACAAGAAGGGCGACGAGAACCGGATCAAGGCCGAGTTTCTGAAGTGGCTGCCGGAGACACCGGTCGATGAGGTCCCGGTCGAAGAAGACAAGTAGCCGACGGTGACTGCAAGAGCCTCCCGTCTCGCCTGCCTGCTGGCCGTTGTGGTTTCGCTGGCCGCTGGCGCCAATCTGACCATCCAGGGCGTGAACCGGGCCGAGTTCTGGGCCTACCAGGATAACTGGGCGACGCATGCCGAGGACAAGCTGGACCTGAATCTTCGCTACGGCGACCTGCGCGGCGGGCTGGGGCTGTTCCTCTACGAACCGTCCAAGCCGTGGAACGTGGACCGCCAGCCGCTCCGGCTGCTCGACTACACGCTTTCCTACAGCCCGAAGATGCTCGACGTCCTGTACGGCAAGTTCTTCCAGACCTTCGGCAAGGGACTCACCCTGCGGACGTACTCGGACGACGATTTCCGGCACTACAAGAGCCTGCACGGGCTGCGCGGCATCGGCAGGCTGCCGCTGCAGACCGAGCTGGTGCTGCTCGGCGCGCGGATGCGTGACATCTTCTTTCAAGAGAACACCTACAAAGTCATGAACGCCGATTCGGTCCACGCCGACACGACCGATCAGGTACTGGGCGTTAACTTGTCATCGCGACCGTTCAGCTTTGCGGGGTTGGGCGGACGCTACGTGCGCGTGAACCGCACGCAGGACCCGACCCCAAAGGCGTTCAACGAGCTCTACGGCGGCGACGTCTCGGTTTCATTCGGGCCGGTCGAGCTCTATGGTGAAGTATGTCAGCGGCTCGGAACCAGACCTTATGTCGGCGGGCGCGAGAAGGGGTTTGGGTGTTACCTGACCGGGACAGTTGCCGTCAGCAGCTACTCGTTTGTCGGCGAGTTCATGAGCTACGATAAACTCGGTTTTCCTGACGTGTTGCTGGGAGACCGGAAGACCTACCGCTACACCGACCCGCCGACCCCCATCAAGTCCGGCGTGGCCATCAACCGGGGCGTGGACGAGCGCGGGTTTGGTGTCACTGCATCGGGCACGCCGGCGGGGCCGCTCTACATCGAGGCGAGCCTCGGCAGCCTGAGCGCCCCGCACGATTCGACGAAGGGCGTTCTCGAGGGTGAGGGCAAGGTACGCTACTCGCTGGGTACCGACTGGACCTTCGAGGCGAAATTCAACCACATGGTGCAGGAGAACATCGAGCTGCATGTGGCCAGCCGCGCCACCGACAAACCGACGATTCACGCCAACCACCTGCTTGGCCAGCACACCTTTGCGCTTGAAGTCGAGTACAACTTCGTCACCGAAGATACCGGACGCATGGCGGAACCGTGGAAGTATCACGAGGCCGCAATCTCCGCCAGCTACGGGTATGGCGAGGCGCTGCTTTTCACCGTCGGCTACCAGTTCGTAGACATGACGCTGGTCCGTCGCTACAAGGGCGAAACGTACTGGCCGGTGTTCGAGGCGGTCTGGTCGATTACCGAGCGCAACATGCTGCGCGTGCGCGTCGGCTCCGAACGCGGCGGCTACACCTGCTCCGGCGGTGTCTGTCGCGAGGAGGCACCGTTCCGCGGCATCAAGGCGCAACTCATCAGCACTTTCTGATCGTGAAACGCAGGATCTCCTTCATCGTTCTCGCTGTCGTCGGCGTCGCCGCGGTCGTACTCGGCATCAGGGCCGGCGATCCCGAGACAATACACCGTTTCGCCGCGCAGATATGACTATCCTGCATGGGGCTCGTGTAGCCCCGATGCAGACCTCCCGCTGATGCCAGCGACCCGCTTCGATGTAAGCGTCCGGGTGCGAACCTGGGTTTTCGTTGCCATTGCCGGCACGTCGGCGGTCGTCACTCTGCTGCTCAAGTTCTTTGCCGGGTTCGATTGGGGCGTGCTCTACTACGGGCTGGCTTCGATGCTTGGACTTGGTCTGTTTCTCGCTCTGTTCCTGGGCAAGCCAACCACCGTCAGTCGCTGGCTTTCCTTCATTGTCATTTCTCTAACCGGAGCCGTTGCGGCAGCATTCATGGAAATCGGCCAGGGCCTGCCGCTGGGGCGGGTCCTGCTCTTTGGCTGGGTTCCCTTCACGCTCATCATGCTGGGTTCGGTAGTGTTCGTGGGCCGGCGGGTCGCACCCTACCGCGTCGTACAGATCACCGCCGCCGTACTGCTCAACGCCTATATCGCCGCCTACCTGCAGAACAAGATCCTCTACCAGGGTTTCCTCAAGTACCTGCCGCAGCCTATTCTCAACTGCTACGGCGGACCGCCGGCGGTGTTCGCCTGCCCGATCGGTTCAACTCAACAGATGGTCGGGATGAAGCTGCTGCCCTGGCTGCCGCTCGGCATGTTTGTTGTCATCGGCGCCGTTGTCGGTCGGGCGGCTTGCGCGTGGCTCTGTCCGTTCGGAATGTGGCAGGACCTGCTATTCAAGATCAAAGCCGGGGCGAAGTCGGGGAACAAGCGCTGGGTATCATTTGCTGTAATCGCCCTCATCTCGGCACTCATCGGGGTCGTGCTGACTCTTTTCCTCAAGCTTGCGGTGCTGCGAGTGTTCCTCTACGCCTGGTTACCATTCAACCTGGCGGTGCTGGCCATTGTCATCAAAGGCAAGCTCGAACTGCCGCGCCGGATGTGGCTGGGCGGTTTCACGGCCGCGGTCGGGCTCGCGCTTGTGGTCTGGTTCAAATTCGAGATCGGGTACGCCGTGGCATCCGGTTTCGTGGCGATGATCCTGCTCGGAATCACCGGCCGCTGGTTCGCCGCAACGTTTGCCGCAGTCGCCGGTTTCCTGCTCGGCTGGCTGGGCAATCCTGCCTTTCATGTCGGCCCGCTGGCGGGACTGCCGCTGGGAGTCGGGCTGGCCCTCGCGTCGCTCTTCGTGGTCGTGATACTGGATCTGGTGGTCAAGGTGTCGCTTCCGTCCAACTTCCTCAAGTTCGGCGTGCTCCTGCTCGTGGCAGGCGTGGCTTCCTATCTCACTGCCGAGCCGTGGTTCTGCAAGCTCTGCCCGCAGGGGACGTTCGGCGCCGGCATCCCGCTCGTGCTCTGGGACCCGGTAGATGCGCTGCGAGGCCTTGTCGGCTGGCTCTACTGGGTGAAGATCGGTCTGTTGCTTTTCTTCATCGTCGCGGCCATCGCCATTAAGCGCCCGTTCTGCCGGGTTATCTGTCCCATAGGTGCAGTCTACTCACTCTTCAACAAAGGCAGCCTGACGCACCTGAAGTTGGAGCAGAGCACCTGCATAACCTGCGGTCTCTGCCGCAAGGTCTGCCCGATGGACATCGACCCGCAGCAGAGCCAGAACCAGCTTGAGTGCATCCGCTGCGGCGAGTGCGTATCGGCCTGCCCGAAGTCCTGCCTGAAGTTCCGCGCCTAGCGTCTGCCGCATACCGCACGTCGTGAACCGCACTCCGGCTGCCGGAGTTCTGATTCCTGCATCCCGGTCTCTGGCTTCTGACTTCGGTCGGGTTCTCTTTGTGCCTTCGTGTCTTTGTGGTAGAATCCATCCCCGATGAGAAAACCTGACTGGCTGCGGACGGCCGTGCCGTCGGGCGCGGAGTTCGAGGCGACCAACGAGCGGCTCCGCGCGTCCGGCATCAACACCGTCTGCAGTTCGGCCCGGTGCCCCAACCTCGCTGAATGTTGGGGACGCGGTACCACTACTTTCATGATTCTCGGCGACACCTGCACGCGGCACTGCCGCTTCTGTGCGGTCAAGACCGGCGATCCGTCTGGTTCGCTGGACGCGACTGAGCCGGAGCGGGTTGCTCGCGCGGTTGCTGGGCTCAATCTCCTCTATGTAGTCCTGACTTCAGTCGACCGCGACGACTTGGATGACCTCGGAGCGGGCATCTTCGCTGAGGCAGTCCGGCAAGTCAAACTGCAAAGTGCAAAAGGCAAAGTGCAAAATGGCCGGTCACCAGCCCCCAGTCCCCAACCCCTAGTCCCTCTCCTCGAAGTTCTCACTCCCGACTTCGGAGGAAGGGAAGAATTGATAGGGCAGGTGGTTGCCGCCGAGCCCGACGTGTTCGGGCACAATCTGGAGACAGTCGAGCGGTTGTCACCGAAGGTGCGCGACCCGCGCGCTTCTTACCGGCGGTCCCTTGAAGTACTGGCCGTAGTCAAGCGAATCGCGCCGAAGCTGACGACCAAGAGCGGTTTGATGGTCGGGCTGGGCGAGACCGGCGAGGAACTGCGGCAGGCACTCCGCGACCTGCGTTCGGTTGGCTGTGACATCGTTACCGTCGGGCAGTATCTCCAGCCGGCGCGAAGGTGCCTGCCGGTGGAACGGTACGTCACGCCCGAGGAGTTCGTCGCCCTGGAGAAGGAGGCGCTCGCGATGGGCTTCAAGGGCGCGCTCTGCGGTCCGCTGGTGCGGAGTTCCTACCGCGCAGAGCAAGTGGTCAAGTGAAGACGAACCCGGAGCCGAGTTCCGACACGGGACCACTGGACCACTCGACCACTGGATCGCTCTCCGCTTCCGAGGTCAACCGCGGACTGCGCGTCTCGATTGTCGAGGGCGGGTTCGCCATGCTCTACGCGACGCTCGGAGGCGGCATGTTCCTCACCGGCCTCGCGCTCTGGCTCGGCGCGAACTCATTCCAGATAGCGCTTCTGTCCGCCATACCGTCCCTGGTCACCGGGTTCGGTTTCCTGTCCGGCTACCTGGTGCGCCGCGCCGGCGAGCGCAAGAACCTGCTCATCTGGACCGCCGGCGTCGGCCGCTCTGTCTTCATAGTGCTCGTTCCGTTCCTGCTGCTGCGGATGAAGGTCAGTATCGTGCTCTTCTTCGCCACGGTCGCGGTGTCGAGCCTGATAATGACCATCGCGGGCACGGTCTGGCAGGCGTGGATCACCGACCTGGTGCCGGAGGAGAGGCGAGGCAGGTTCTTCGGGCTGCGCAATGCCATCCACAGCATTCTGGGCGTGACGGCCGCGTACGGCGCGGGCCGGGGCATGGACTGGCTCAAGGCGCAGGGACACGAGCCGCTCGGCTACGCGCTGGCCTTCGGCCTCGCCGTCATCTTCGGACTGGTCTCGACGTTGCTGCTCGTCCGCCAGCCCGAACCCGAACTCCCGCCGCTGCCGCGCCTCAGCCTCCGCGAGACGTTTCTCGGGCCATTGAAAGAACCGCAGTTCAGCAAGCTCATCCTCTTCCTCACGGTGTGGTTCATCACCGGCACGCTCGCATCGCCATTCTACATTGTCCACATGATGAAGAACCTGCACTTCTCGTTCGCTGCCATCGGTGTCTACTCGATGATCGGCGGGGTGACCGGCATGGTGATGCAGCTGCTCTGGGGCCGGGCCATCGATCGTTTCGGCGCGCGACCGGTCACGGTGCTGAACTTCGCGCTAGTTGGTGTTATGCCGTTGCTTTGGTTGTTCGCTACCCCGACCTTCCGGCTGCCCATCTGGGGCGATGCCCTGATGAACGGACTGGTGTGGAGCGGCGCCAGCCTCGGGCTCTGGAACCTGCTGCTTGAGCTGGCCGACAACCCGGCTCACCGCGAGAGCTACTTCGCCATCTACAGCGCCGTCACTGGACTCGGAGCGTTCGCGGCCTCGATGCTCTCCGGCGTCATCGCCCAGGCGCTGCAAGGCTTCCACCTGACCATCGCCGGCGAGACGTTCATCAACTACCATGTCATGTTCCTGGCCGCGGGCCTGCTTCGGTTCGTCACCCTGCCGCTGCTGCTGCGCGTGCACGAGCGCGACTCAAAGTCGGTGCCGCACACGATGCGGGCGCTGGGCACGATGGCGCTGTGGCAGCTCAATGCGGGAAAGGACAGCGTGCTTGCCGCGTTGGGCCTGCGTCCCAAAGACGAACCGTGATCTACATACTGACCGGTGCGGCGCTCGTTGCTCGCTTGCACCGTGTCGTGCCCGGCACCGCGACTGCCCGGGGCAAGCTGATCGTGGCCGATTGACCCCTGCGGTTGAATCCCTGGGCGGGCGTTCGGCCCGCCCTTCTTGTTGGCCCGGTCCGGGTTAGTCTCGGGGCTTGATGTCCGGGATTCCCGCGTCAGCGGGTCAGTGGTGGAAGAGCCGGAGGCCGGTGAAGACCATGACCATGCCGTACTCGTCCGCGGCGCGGACTATGCCTTCGTCGCGTGACGAGCCGCCGGTCTGGACCACGTAGCGGACGCCGGATCGGGCCGCACGGTCGATGTTGTCGCGGAAAGGGATGAAGGCATCGGAACTGAGGGCCACGTTGTCAAAGCGGACAAGCCACTCCTGCTTCTCTTCGCGGGTGAGTGGCACGGGTACGGTGCTGAAGTTGAGTCGCCAGGCCGCGATTTCGGCTTCGGTCGCATCCTCTTCAAGGTAGAGGTCGATTGCGTTCGCCTTTTCGGTACGGCTCGCGCCTTTCTTGAAGTCCAGCGCGCGGACCCTGGGATGGAGTCGAAGCAGCCACTTGTCGGCCTTGGCGCAGGCGATGCGGGTGCAGGCGATGCGGGACTGCTGGCCCGCGCCCATGCCGATGACCTGTCCATCGTAGGCGACGCAGACCGAGTTGGACTGGGTGTACTTCAGGGCGAGCGTTGCGACCAGCATGTTGGTGCGGGCTTCGTCCGGAATCCGCTGCTTGACCGTCACCACCTTGTCGAGCAGCGCCGGCGTGATGGCCGCGCTGTTGCGGGTTTGTTCAAGCGTGACGCCGAATACCTGTTTGTCCTCGAGCTCTGGCGGACCAAAGGACGAGTCCATTTCGAGTACGGGGTAGGTGCCGTTCTTCTTGGCTTGCAGCAGCTTCAGCGCTGCCGGCTCGTAGCCTGGTGCAATGCAGCCGTCCGATACTTCACGGCTGATGACCCGGGCGGTCGACTCGTCCACAATGTCTGACAGCGCGATCCAGTCGCCGAAGGAGGCCAGGCGGTCGGCGCCCCGGGCTCGGACATAGGCGACCGCCAGTGGCGAGAGCTCCTCTACTTTGACAAAGCACGACTCGGCGAGCTCGGGTGAAAGAGGCACACCGGTAGCCGCCCCGGCCGGTGAGACGTGTTTGAAGGAAGCGGCAGAGGGCAGCCCGGTCAGCTCTTTCATCTCCCGGACCAACTGCCAGGAATTGAGGGCATCGAGCAGGTTTATGTACCCGGGCGCGCCGGACAGCACCTTGAATGGGAGTCTACCTTCAGTGATGAATGCGCGGGCGGGAGCCTGGTGGGGGTTGACGCCGTAGCGGAGCTTTATCTCATCCATGCCGGTTGACGTTATCGCCGCCGGGCGGAAAGTCAAGGATGGGCAGGACCGGAGAGGATAGTCCAGAATCCGGAAGCCCTGCCGCGGGACATGACCGAAACCGCCGGGGTTTCGGATCGTGTCCCAAGGCGAGTGCTGCTCGACGCCTCCGGCCGCAAGGTGCTCGACCTCACTCCCGGCCCCAACGACGCCAGCCGCCTCGCCCCCGGCGTGTACTTTGTCTGCGACAGGCCGCAAGCCTCAAGCCCCAAGCCCCAAGCCGCAGGCTCTTCGGAAGGTCACCATAGCCCGGTAGAACACGCGCTGCCGCGTCTCAGACATCGGGATCCGGCCCGGCGCCCGGAACCGACCCCGCGGCATCGAGCCCTGCGTGATACAGAGCTTAGGACCGATTCCAGCCTTCGGCGGAACGTGCGCTGTAATACACATCTGGGGATCCGACACGGTCTTGGCCTAGGTCCGCAAAGACGACTTCGACCTCCACTACACTATTTGGGGACACTTAATAGGATTCCGATGCTGGTCAAGTACCATCTAGTTCGGCTGCCGACGAACTCCCGCAGGCAATGCAGATTCGCAGGGACGGCCAGCCGTGAGCCGATGCGGTTTCTTGACTTGCCGTCAAGCTTCTCCATAATGACCCGGTGACGTCAGCATCCGGCCCGGCACGGAGACTCGGTCCCAGGGCAGGGAGCATCCCGTGCAATCTGCTTACCTGCATCATAACCAAATGAACCCAATTGAAGTAATCGTCGCGGACGTTGTCAAGAGCACGCTCGCCGGATGTGCCCGGAGCATCGTCGTGGAGTTGGCGGAACGTGGCGGCGGCGCGCAGACGGCTGCCGACCAGGTTGCGGCCCAGGATGCGGTAAGGCAGTGTCTGGCAAAACTGGTGCAGGTGCGATCGTCGGCCGACTTCGGCGCGGTCTCGGCCAAGGCGCTGCGGAAATTCGGCCGGGCGCTCGGGGAGTTCGTCGCTGTTCGGGGCGTGCAAGGGCAGTTGATGCGTCCGTACACGGAGGGAGACTGCGATCCCGCGTCGGTTGCGGCTGAACTGGACGGATTGTGGCGCGCCAACCAGGAAAATCTGGGTCTCCCGCCACTGCCGACCGGCTACTGGGCTCAAGCCGTGGCGGACTATTGCGCGGCGGCGGAGGGTCTCGTTCCTGACAACCCGTTGCTGCAGTGGGCGCGCGGCTCGGACCCGTCCCGGCGGTTGACCGTGCTGCCCGAAGCGCAGCAGCTGCTTGAGAAGTACATCGGCACCGACCAAGCTCGACCCCCGAAGTAGCCCCGGCACGGCCAGGGCACAGCGATTCCATCGCGTGTTCGCGCCAGGGCTTTTCGACTCCCGAAAGCAACCGCGATAGTGCTGGGGTGTGAGAACCCCGAAGAGACAGTTCCACTGGAAAGGAGTCCGGCATGAATCACATTCTTGTGCTTGAAGGCAGCCCGCGGAAGGGCAACACGAGCACGGTGACCGACTGGGTGCTCTCCGGTATGGGCAAGGGCACCAAGGTGACCCGAATCAGGCTGTGTGAGCTGGATATCCACCCCTGTCAGGCGTGTCTTTCCTGCACCAAGACCAAGAAAGCGCCCGGGTGTGCCCAAGACGACGACATGGTAGAGCTGTACGACAAGATGGTGGAAGCGGACGTTGTCTTGTGGACCAGCCCGGTCTATTGCTGGAACGTGACCGCCCAGGTCAAGTCGGCCTTGGAGCGGTGTTTCGCACTGCTGACCGGCGAGGGCCTGCTGAAGGGAGGCAAGTGGGCGTTGGTACTGACCGCCGGTGGCGATGCGTTTGACGGAGCGGACCTGGCGGTGCAGATGTTTGCGCGTTTCTCACGCTACGCCGGCATCGAGTACCTGGGTCAGCATGTTGTCGCGCCATGCCCGGATGGCGCGAAGCTCGCCGCGAGATCCGAGCTCAAGAGGAGCGCCAAGGACTTTGGCAGAGATCTTACGAAAGCGCTGCGGGCGCGGTAGCGAAGCACCGACGAGGCAGAGATTCTCAAGTGCTGGTCGAACTTTGCCTTTGAGCAGGGCCGATGTGCTCGTGCTCGCTCGTCACCCACGTCCCGCGCAAGGCGCGTCAAGCTGTTCTGCCCGCAAGGCAGGATTGGTTGGAGGTCGCGCGGCCAACTCCCGGCCTGTGTTCTGAGTACCTGCGTGCAGTCCTGGCAGGCTTCCGCGCTCCCCTCGCACCACGACGCAGGCGTGAGGGAGGGTGGGGGAGTAAGGCTTCCTACGCTCGCGGGCCCGCGAGTGGGTCTTCCTGGTGGAGCGCGATGCGGAATCGGAACTCGGCCCATTTGCCCGGCTCGGAATAGGCCGTGATCTCGCCGCCATGCCGGATGACTATCTGGCGCGAGATGTACAGACCCAGGCCGGAACCGGTCACGCCTCTGTGTTCAGGATGGTTGAGGCGCTGGAACCGGGCAAAGAGCTTCTGCTTCTGTTCGGGCGCGAACCCGACGCCTTCGTTCCGCACCAGGAAGAGCGCCCAGTACTGGCGGACGTGCTCGCCCGAGTCGGCGTAGTCGGAGAAGCTCCGGCGCACCAGCCTGACCAGGATCTTCGAATTCTCACGGCCATACCGGACCGCGTTGCCGAGCAGGTTATTGAAGACAACCTTCAGTAAGGTTGCGTCGCAGGGGGCGACCAGGTACTCGAGGTCGGTTTCGATGGTCATGCCGCGGGCCTTGGCAGCCGGGGACTGGATTTCCACCATCGGCCGGATGACCTCCTCAACCAGGTCCACGGCCGGGCCGGGATGGTATCTGAGTTCACCGGTTTCGATCTGTGACAGGTCGAGGTAGTCGCGCACGAGGTTGACCAGATAGTTGGAGTTCGCAATCATCCGCTGCACTTTTTCCGTCTGCTGGGGCGTAAGTCTGCCGACATAGCCTTCGGTCAGCGTCTGGCCGAGAGTCACGATCGAGGCCAGCGGCGCCTTCAACTCGTGGGCGACGAAGTAGAGTATCTGGGCGTAGTTGTGCTTCGCCTGGGCCAGGTCATCGAGGTACTTGACCTTCTCGACGGCGAGCGAAAGTGAGTCCGCGACCGCGAGGAAGGTGTCGATGTGACTCGGCTGGTAGGCATCCGGTTTGCGTGAACTGAAGAAGAGCAGGCCGATGGCGCGGTTGCCCGCGCGAAGCGGACAGGTCAGGTTGGACATCACCCCGTCCCTTAGGATGTCCTGAGTCGCCTTTGAGTCCGGCCGCGCAGCGAGGTGCTGTTCGAGGTTGTTGATGATGCGTGGACGGCCGGCGCGGAGGATGGGTTCGAGCGAGGAGCCTTTGAGTTCGGCCCAGTAGCCCTTGTCCACGCGTTTGACCTCGGTCTCGCTCCGAACCCAGCGCGAAACGACCATGCCGGTTTCCTCGTTGTAGAACGCCACCGACATCCGGTCGAAGGGGATGATGTGGCGCATAGTCTCGTAGACTACGTCCAGCACCTCGAACAACGACTTGCCCGAGAACCAGAGCTGCTTCAGGTCCTCGAGGACCATCTGCACCGCGGCCTCGTGCAGCGGCCCGGCCGAGTCTTCCGGGGTGCGCATTTCCGGCCCGTTCGCCGGTGGGGAGCTTTCGTTCTTCTTGATGATACAAGATAGCCGGCGACGCGCCTCAGTCAACCGCGGTTCACCACTCCACGGACCGATACGGGAGATCACTACCGAGGCACAAAGACACGAAGAAGGTCCGGCAGGCAATGTCACTGTACGCTTGGTGTTCTCGGAGTCTTGGTGGTTCAGTGTCGGATCCGGCGGGACTTGCCAGCCGGGCGCGTTTCTGATAGACTGCAGTCTTTAGGTCGCTCGTCAGTCCATCCGGAACAACCCGAGAAATCTTGACCTAGAGCTTGGCAAGAATCTAAAGGAGTCTAAATGCCGAAGGTACTGATCGTTGACGACGACCCGGATATAGTCGATTCCCTGAAGCTCATCCTCTCAGCCGAGGGATATGCGGTGGCCGCGGCCACGAGCAGGGAAGAGGCGATGCGGGGAGTTGAGAAAGAGAAACCCGACCTCATCATACTCGATGTGATGATGGAGCAGCCGGACGACGGGTTCGTGGTCGCCCAGGACCTGCGCCACAAGGGCGTGAAGACGCCGATCATCATCCTGTCCTCCATCGGCCACGTAACCGGCTACAAGTTCGGTAAGGATTCCGAAATGGCGCCGGTGGACGAGTTTGTGTCCAAACCGGTTGCTCCCAAAGACCTGGTCGCCAAGGTCAAGAGATTCCTGAGGAAGTAAGATGCTGGCAACAGAAAGAGAATCGCTCCGCCACGAGATAGCGGAACTGGCGGAGAAGTACGAGCACAAGCGCGACGGGATGATGCCCATCCTTGAGGCCGTCCAGGAAAAGTACCACTGCGTCTCCGACTTCGCGATGCAGGAAATCGCTCGCCAACTCGGCGTGTTCCCAACCGAGGTTTACGGCGTAGCGTCGTTCTATTCGTTCCTTTCGACCGAACCGCGGGGCAAGTTCGCCATCCGGCTCTGCCGCACGCTCTCCTGTGACTTCGCCGGCAAGAAGGAAGTAGCCCGCCAGCTCCAGAACGAGCTCGGCATACGGTTCGGCCGCACCACGCCGGACGGGCTCTTCTCGCTTGAGTACTGCAACTGCCTGGGCATGTGCGACCACGGTCCGGCCATGCTCGTGAACAATGATGTCTACACCGAGGTGAGCCCGGAGCTGGTGTCGGAGATCCTCGAAAAGTACCGGAAGATGTTCGGGCCGGCCTCGCAGTTGGAAGAGAAGGAGGCGCACCATGCGTAGGACGAAGTCAGAATGCAGAATGCAGAATGCAGAATGCAGAGTCCGAGGCGCGGGCATTCCTCGCTCATCACTCATCGCTCATCGCTCCTCCTTGGCACCGGAGGTGCTGCATGGCTAGCGTCGTTCATATCATGGAGCGCTACGAAGCCGGTTCCGGCGTGAAGAAGGCGCTTTCACTGGCGCGGGCCGACGTCATTCGGACCATCCGGGAGTCGGGCATCCGCGGTCGCGGCGGCGCCGGGTTCCCGACCGCGGTGAAGTGGAATCTGTGCGCGGCTGCCCAGTCCCCGAAGAAGTTCATCGTCTGCAATGCCGATGAGGGCGAGCCGGGCACGTTCAAGGACCGGCTGCTCCTGACCGAGCGGCCCGAGGCGCTGCTCGACGGCATCACCATCGGCGGCTATGCCATCGGCGCCAGGCTCGGGGTCATCTACCTGCGTGCCGAGTATGCCTACATGAAGCCCGGGCTCGAGGCCGCACTGGCGGAGCGGCGCAAGAACAAGCTGCTGGGCAAGAAGGTGCTGGGCAAGGACTTCGAGTTCGACATCGAGATCCGCATGGGCGCCGGAGCCTACGTCTGCGGCGAAGAGACCGCGCTCATCGAGTCGCTCGAGGGCTCGCGCGGCGAGCCGCGCAACCGGCCGCCCTACCCGGTCAACACCGGGCTCGTGGGTGTCCCGACCGCGGTCAACAACGTCGAGACGCTCATCGCCTGCGCGCATATCCTGGTCAAGGGACCGGAATGGTTCAAGAAGCAGGGCACCGACGTCTCGACCGGGTCCAAGCTGCTGTCGATTTCCGGCGACTGCGCCCGGCCCGGCGTCTACGAAGTCGCGTTCGGCACCACCGTCAAGGACGTCCTGAAACTCGTCGAGGGCGAGGGAGCCAAGGCGGTGCAGGTCGGAGGCGCGTCGGGACGAACGGTTCCGGCCAAGCAGTTCGGCCGCAAGTTGGGCTTCGAGGACCTCGCGACCGGCGGCTCAATAATCGTGATCGGCCAGAACCGCGATATGCTCGACGTGGCCGAGAACTTCCTCGACTTCTTCGTCGAAGAGTCCTGCGGCCAGTGCACCCCCTGCCGCGAGGGGAACCCCAAGCTGCTGGAGGGAGTGCACCTGTTGAAGCAGGGCCGCTGCTCCATCAACTACCTGCGCGAACTGCAGAACCTCGGCCGGACGATGCAGGCCGCGTCCAAGTGCGGGCTCGGCCAGTCGAGCGCCAACGCATTCCTCGACATCACCGAGCACTTCCGGTCGGAAATCCTGGGCCGCGTGCCCGCGACGAAGGAGTAGTCCAAGATGCCTACGAAGAAACCCTCAAGCGTCAAGCCTCAAGCGTCGAGCGTGATGCCCCACAAGGTCGCACCGGGTGGCACCGCCCCGACCAGCGAGAAGCCGATGACCGTCCTGGCGGGTAAGCCGGGCGACATCGGCGGCCTCGTATCCGTGAAGATCGACGAGCTCGACATCAAGGTGCCGTTCGGCACGACCATCCTCGATGCGGCCAAGACCGTCGGCATCCGCATCCCGACGCTCTGCTACCATGAGGACCTCTGCCTTGCCGGCGTCTGCCGCATCTGCGTGGTCGAGGTGGCGAAACAGCGCACGCTGCAGACCGCCTGCACGTTCCCCATCACCGAGCCGATCACAGTCAGCACGACCAGCCAGCGCGTCCGCCAGGCACGCCGCCACGTGCTGGACCTCATCCTCTCCAAACACTACGGCGAGTGCTACTCCTGCTTCCGCAATAACAACTGCGAACTCCAGTCGCTGGCCAAGGAGTACGGCGTCGATTTCTTCCGTTTCGGCCACCCGGATAGGCCGCGCTTCGAGGTCGACCGCTCCAGCTACTCGGTCGTGCGCGACATGAACAAGTGCGTGCTCTGCCGGCGCTGCGTCCGCACCTGTATCGACCTCCAGTCGGTCGGCGTGCTGACCGCGGCGCACCGGAGCGACAAGACGAAGATCGAGACTTTCGAAGACCGCAACCTGAGCGATGTCATCTGTATCAACTGCGGCCAGTGTATCAACCGCTGTCCGACCGGCGCGCTCCGGGCCAAGGACCCGTCGGACGAGATCTGGGCCGCTATCGATGACGATAAGAAACACGTCGTCATGCAGACCGCGCCGAGCCCGCGAGCCGCGATCGCCGAGGAGTTCGGGTTCGAGGCCGGCACCTCGATGACCGAGGAAATGAATACCGCGCTCCGCCGCGCCGGATTCGACATGGTCTTCGACACCAACACGACTGCGGACCTGACCATCATCGAGGAAGGCACTGAACTCCTGACCCGGCTGTACAAGGCGCTGGTCAAAAGGGAAGAGGCATTCGTTCCCCAGTTCACCTCCTGCTCGCCGGGCTGGGTCAAGTTCATAGAGCACTTCTACCCCGAGTACCTGCCCTGGATGTCGAGCTGCAAGTCGCCGCAGCAGATGTTCGGCGCGCTCATCAAGACCTACTACGCCCAGAAGCAGAACTTGAACCCGGCCGACATCGTGACCGTGTCGCTGATGCCGTGCTCGGCCAAGAAGTTCGAGGCGAACCGGCCGGAGATGCGCTCGTCCGGGTACAAGGACGTGGACTACGGCCTAACAACCCGCGAAACCGCGCAGATGATAAAGGAAGCCGGCATCGACCTGCCGCACATGCCCAAGTCGCACTTCGACCTGCCGTTCGGCGACGCCTCGGGCGCCGGCCTTATCTTCGGCGCGTCCGGCGGCGTGATGGAAGCGGCGCTTCGTACCGTGGTCGAAGTCGTCACCGGACTCAAGGCCGAGCAGGTATTCACCGACGCCAACATCATCCCGGTGCGCGGGTTCGAAGGCATCAAGTACATGGAAATCAAAGTGCCGCAGACCGGGCCGATGCTCGACCTGTTCAAGCCGCTCATCAAGAAGGGCAGGCTGGGTAAAGACTGGTCGTGGCTCAATGGCGCGACGCTCAAGGTCGCGGTGGCGCACGGCACGGCCAACGCGCGCAAAGTGATGGAAGACATCAAGGCGGGAGGCCGGTTCGCCGGCTGCCACTTCATCGAGTTCATGGCCTGCCCGGGCGGCTGCCTCGGCGGTGGCGGCCAGCCGATTCCCACCTCGCCCGCGATCCGCAAGGCCCGGGCCAAGGCTATCTACGCCGAGGATATGGGCCTGCCGATACGCAAGTCGCACGAAAACCCGCACGTGCTGAAGCTCTACGAGGAGTTCCTCACCGACGGGCCGTGCGGTGAAGTGAGCCACAAGTACCTGCATACCCACTACACCCCCCGCGGCGACTACCTCGTCTAGACTCCGTCCGACCAAACGACGCCCCGCACCCGCGGGGCGCCTGTTCATCCTGCTCAGGCAGAGCGTCGGAGGTGCGAGATCCGAAGACACTACAACTCGAGGACAGCTGCATGGTGCTCACGCGGCCCGAATCGGTGGTGATGCGTGCCCGTCCAAGAGTAATGGGCGATCGTTCTGTGGCGAGTGGCGAGGCCCCGGTCGGCAGAGTTGGTATGCCATGGTGGCGTGCACAGAGAAATGGTGTATACTAAAACTCACATGTTATTTCCTGCTGGTTCGGGCGCAGTACCTTCGGGTGGGCGCGTCCGTCTCCTTGCCGCAGCGCAGGTCGGTGTCGTGACGAGAACTGCCGTCCTCGCCGCAGCGCTTGCCTTTGCTGCCTGCGGGGGAAGGCCTGGCCCGGCCGGAGCCAGGTCAGCTGCCTCGGAACAGCTGGTCTACCCGCGCGTGCTGTTCCTCACCACCGGGACGGACGGGTTGGGCACGCTGCCTTCCGGTGCCAACATCTGTCTCGAAGTGATGGACGGACTGGGGGCTCTCACCGAGGTCGTGGACAAGTCGGTGCTGCTCAGCCGCGCCCGGCTTGATTCGACCCGCATCATCGTGGCGCCGACCATTGCCGGGTACCACGACGCCGACCGGCAGTTCTCACTTTCCTTCCTCGACAGCGCGAGCATGGCGAACCTCGCCGACTGGGTGCAGGCCGGCGGCATCCTGGTTGCCGGCGAGAACATCGGCCGCAACACGCTCGAGGGCGAAGACCGCGTCGCGTCCGGCAATCTGCTCGACGAGCGGGAGTGGCCGCTTGAGCCGGTGTTCGGCTACTCGATGGAGGAGGCGAACCTGCGCGGGTTGCGACTGGTCAAGGATTCCGGAGCCGTCCTGATGCGGGGATATCGCCCGGAACTCAACCAGCCGCTCGGCGGTGCCTGGTTACTGGTGCCGGTGGAATCGACCATGGCAGGCGGCGTAATGGTGCAGGCCCACTGGACCGACGGAGTGACGAGCTATCCGGCAGTGACGGTCAACCCGTACGGTCGCGGCTACGGCATCATGGTATCCCATTTCCTGTTGCTGCAGCCGTCGGTTGACGGCGGCGCCGGCGACATCCCGGCAATCACCGGGTTCTACCGCCAGGTGTTTGCGCTGGCGTTCAGGGGCGCTCCCGAGGTCTGTATCAACCCGTGGCCGGGCGACCATCGGAGCGCGCTGGCTGTCACCGTGAACGAGGCGGGTGGCGACTCGGTGAGCTCCCGTTTCAAACCTATGCTCGGGAAGCTTCTGGGCATACCGGGCAGCGGCGACATCGACGCGTTTGTGACGGGCGGCGTGCCGCAGACGACCCTTGATTACCTGAAGCGGGAACCGCGCGCGAGACTTGCCGGCCTCAGCTTCAGCCACCCGTACTTCCGGGACCTGGACTACTGCAGTACGGTCTGGGAGATAGCCCGGCTGGAGGATTTCCTGCGCACGCCCCTGGCCGGATTCCGGTTCCCCTACAGCAACCGCACTGCGAGCGGCCTGTTCACGCTGGCCCGGCGCGGGTACCGGTACGAGTCGTCGCTGTTCGTCGACCATGGGGCCGGCTTCGCGGGCGCTCTCTTTCCCTACGACCTGCCGATCTGGTCGAGAGGGGAATACTGCCTGAGCACGGGGATGCTCGAGCTCTCGCCGACGCTCGAAGACTGGGACTACTACGGTGAGGGAGCGCTGGCCGCCGCGTACCCGGAGGCCGTGCAGGCCCGGGATGCCCAACGGTTCGCTTCCCGGCTGCAGGCGACCTGGCATGACCTGGTACGCGACCGACGCGGCATGATGGTTCTGGTTCTGCACGCAGCGTACAGCGGCTGCTCGGAGACCACGCTCACACCGGTCACGGAGTTCCTGGCCACGACAGCGAAATCGGGCGAGGCCTGGTGTTCGAGCCTTGCCGGCATCGCGGACTGGTGGGATGCGCGGCGCAACGTCGATATCCGGGTAGATGCCGACAGCGACCGGACCGTGTTGAGGTTCACCAACCGGAATCCGTCGCCGGTCAGCGCGCTCGCAATACGTCTCGGCGAGCCCGGGCTCAAGGCGGTTGCGCGCGGGCTTTCCTTCAAACGCACGGAGCGTGACGAAGGCGACGGCAGCTTCACCTACCTGACCTTCGACTTGGTATCCGGGGGCGAGATCGAGGTGTCGCGATAGCGCGGCCGAGGCCGCCGATCTCAGCAATGCACGCTCGGTCATCCAACTCCGTCTCGATTGCGGACCGCAACTGATGCTTCCCTGGGTTGCCGTAGACGTGCTCGCCGTCTACTTCGGACTCGATGTCCTGGTAAACATCGTGTTTCTGGCGGTTTTCCTGGCGGTTTTCCGCCGCCCGTCGCCGACTGTCGCCGCGTCCGGTGAAGCCGGGCAACCGGATGATGCGGGCGTCGCGATCCTGGTCCCGGCGTACAATGAGGCCGCGACGGTGGCCGACAGTGTCCGGTCGCTGCTCGCGCTCGACTACACGAAGCTCGAAGTCGTTGCCATCAACGACGGTTCGAAGGACCAGACGCTCGACGTGCTGAGGAGCGAGTTTGAGTTGCAGCCCGAGGCAAGAGAATACGTGGACCTGCTCGGCACCGCATCGGTGCGGGGAGTGTTCCGGTCCGCGCTCGACCCGCGGCTCCTCGTGGTTGACAAGCCGAACTCGGGCAAGGCCGATTCGCTCAATGTCGGGCTCGCCCTCACCCAGATGCCGATGGTGGTAACGGTTGATTCGGATTCGCTGCTGGCGCCGTCGGCGCTGAGGCGGCTGGCCGCTCTGTTCCTGAGCCGCAATGCCGCGGCCGCGGGCGGGCTCATCGCCGCGGCCAATGGCGTCACGGTAGAAAACGGACAGGTTGTCTCCAGTCGTCTGCCGCACCGGGCGCTGGTGTTGTTCCAGATTGTCGAGTACCTTGTTTCCTACACCGTCGGCCGCGTCGCCTTCTCCTCGCTCAATTCGCTGATGATTCTCTCGGGCGCGTTCTCGATGTTCGACCGCCGGCTGCTGCTGGACTGCGGCGGGTTTCTCACCCGGCGCAACCGCCATCCCTATGTCCGGAAGATCGCGCGGGGCCGGACGGTCAGCACTGTCTGCGAGGACATGGAGGTAATCGTCCGTCTTCATCGGCACACCCGGGAAAACAGACTACGGCGGCCGATCGTCTTCGATCCGTGGCCGGTGGCCTGGACCGAGGTCCCTACGCGCCTGGGTCAGCTTGCCC
>Ga0233423_10000399_pt1 | contig 23765 bp, 20 predicted proteins | sample Watercolumn_Mata_FD_180713 | JGI IMG/M metagenome (GOLD analysis project Ga0233423, IMG submission 180713) | Freshwater microbial communities from Lake Matano, South Sulawesi, Indonesia - Watercolumn_Matano_2014_112_MG | ecosystem: Environmental > Aquatic > Freshwater > Lake | place: Indonesia...
CGGACAAAGTAGTTATTCTGGATCTTGTGACCGGCAGATATGCCCCATCAACGGGGAAAAGTCGGCGTCACGCCAAGATTCAGGATGCAAAACCACTTAAGGCAGAAGGAGTCGATCTCGCCTTCAAACATTATGAAGTCGTAGTAATTGACGGGGAGTTGCCGAATAAGGGTGGCAAATTTTCAACCGAAATCAAGGTAGCAAGCGTCGCTCCAATTATTGTGATGAAGTGTGCCGCGATAAAAGGTAGGTCGAAAACAAAAGATACGTATGACCTATACTATTTCATAAGGCATTATAGAGGCGGTGGGCAAGCAGTTCTTAATGAATTAAAACCGGATATCAGACATGGCTCAGTGACAGAGGCGATCGCAACAATGCGCCAGCATTTCAAGTCCCTGGATCATGTTGGACCAATGGAAGTGACTAAATTTCTCGAAATCGACGAAGACGAAGAAGCAGCCGCAGTAATGCGCCAAGATGTCTATCAAACAATATTGGCTTTTCTCGAAGGCGTCGACGCCATGCTGGTAGAGCCAGCTTAGACGCCGCCATTGCCAAACCAATGTTTTTGCTGTCAGCCCCAGGTTTGGCTCACTTGCCGTGACCGGTTATACTGTGCCCCGTGCTGGCGCTCACTGAGCGAGCGTTGCGCCAGCGCGCGATCGTAATAAAGGAGCCTTTACCAGATGACAGTCAAAGCCTATGCGGCCAAGAGCAAGAGCGGTTTGCTCGAGCCTTTCGAGTACCAAGCCAAGGAACTGGGTGCGGATCAGATCAATATCGAGATTTCGCATTGCGGCATCTGCCACAGCGACATCCACTTGCTGGATGACGCGCTGGGGATTACCAAATATCCCTATGTGCCTGGTCATGAGATCATCGGCAAGATCGTCGCAGCTGGCGATAGCGTCAAGCACCTCAAAGTGGGCGATCGCGTGGGCGTGGGCTGGCAATCTGGCAGCTGCCATCATTGCGAGTTTTGCGTGACTGGCAACGAAAACGTCTGCTCAGGCATGGAGTCCACCTGCGTCACTCAATACGGTGGCTATGCTTCGCATTTTCAGTGTGATGCAAGCTTTGCGGTCAAGATCCCCGATGGGCTGGATTCGGCTGATGCTGCGCCTCTTATGTGTGGTGGCGTCACGGTGTATCAGCCGATGCGTTATTACAATCTCACTCCCAATCAAAAAGTGGCTGTCGTGGGTATTGGCGGTCTTGGCCATCTGGCGGTCAAATACGCTGCTGCCTTTGGTTGCGAAGTCACTGCCATTTCCACCTCTGCCAACAAAAAGGCCGAGGCTCTAGAGTGGGGCGCAGAGCATTTTGTTGACTCGAGCGCAAAAGGCACGATGGCCAAATTGGCCAACACCTATGATGTGATCCTCAATACGGTGTCGGCGGATCTACATTGGGATGAGTATATGAAGGCCGTCAAGCCCCTCGGCAAGCTGATCATGATCGGCCTGGGCACGGCGGACGTGACCGTATCGGCACCACCTCTGGTACTGGGACAGAGGATCGTTGGCGGTAGCTGGATTGGCAGTCCATCGATGATTGAGGAAATGCTGGAGTTTTCTGCGCGTAAGAAAATTGCTCCAAAAATCGAAAAATTTGAGATGGCCAAAGTCAATGAAGGCATCAAAGCGGTGCGCGAAAACAAGGTGCGTTATCGTGCGGTACTAGTCAACTAGATAGGACTGCTACGAGGCGCTAGCGCACTTGCGCGATATTTGCAGTGACTGCGCCCCCTGACAATGGAGCCGGAAAGCGATTGTTTTCGACCGCCTTCCGGCTCTTGCTTATGCGCCTCTAATCGTGCCTGGTAAAAACCTGGTGAAAAGGCGAGTTTTTACCTAATAGGATTGATGCATCTATTGCTCAATTAATCAGACGGATATTACAACAGGATCATAATTTTCTTTCCATCCCCCGCTTCATCCCGTTGTCACAAACAAAATCGAGGACAAATATCATGGACCGGTCTCTTTTAGAAGCCAGATTTGGCAAAAAATTTGTGGCGCTCATTGATGATTCGCCACTCTTGCAGCGTGACTTGCGCGCGCTAGCACGTCTCAAATGTCGCGTCAGGCGCTGGAATGGCAAACATGCGGCTTACTCCAAAACCGACATCAATGATCGGCGCAATGCGCTGATCGTGATCGGGTCAAAGGGTACGCCGCTGGATAAAGTCTTGCAGTTTGCGCATGAGGCGTATCATGTCTTAAAAGGCTTTACGCCTAGTTATCCAGATCCAAAGGTGATGTCCAGAGCGCAGTATCTTGCCTCCAGCATCGCCGAAGAAACCCGCGCCGTCATGCACGAAGCGCGCGTGGCCGAGGAGTTGTACGACAAGGGATATCTTGTGCCGGCGCGGCACCTGCGTACCCTTGTCGAACTGCATCGAGGTGGATACAGTGCGATCAAAGCTGAGGTGGAGTCATCGATGGCTTCGATCAGCAATGAGAGTTATCGCGATACGTATGGTCGGTACTACGATCAGCATGTGGCGGCGCTAGGGCGCAAGCGCTTGCATAGGCTGGAGGCGCGTAAAGTAGTTTGTAGTGCGTAGCGCGTAGTGAGTAGCGCGCAGTGCGTGGCGTGGTGCGTGCGTACTGTGCGTGGGGCAGGGCCGAGAGATGATGGGTTTAAAACCCGGAAATGCTCTCTGGTTCTGCTTTTACCTTGTTACTACTATACATGATAATACAGCAAAGCCTCATGATTTTTTAGAAAAATTGCGAGATCTTGTCCAGAAAATTTTGGAGACGCATAGAATCTTGCACGGAAAGCAATTAGCTAAGCAATCTGACGTAAAGCACCATCCCCGAAGCCCTTTACTCAAGCCGCGCGGCGGCAATCAACAAGGATAAACGCCATGTCTTCCAACAAATTTTTCCAAGAGCTCGACAAAAACGAAAAGATCGACAATGCCGAAGAAAAGGACAAAAAATATGGCAATCAGCATATCGACACGGACAAAGTGATGGAGTTTATCTGCAAGCCAGTACCCAAGCTGTTGGACAAAGACATTTTAGACAAAGGTTTCATTAAAGACGAATCGGCGAACGATAAAATTGATAAAAGAATCGAAAAATATGATGGAGACGACCGTGTCTACAGCAAAAACAAAAATGGGGGCAGCGACGGCTCTAGCCATGGGGAGCAAGGAGACCGCAAACGTCCGCCAATCGAGGAGCGCTGGCCTGGTCACGAGCGCAAAGTAGAGCACGACAACAATCGCGCTGGTGGCGCCCGCAGTGCCGGCGGAGCCCACGGCAAAGAGTTTTTGGATTTTAACGCTCCTCTCAATGTAAAAGGATTTGATGCTGCGGGAGCTGCAGGACATTAAATAAGCCCGGGGGGCGGAGGCTATCTCATTTTTGAAAATGCCTTACTGAACAAAAAATTGGAGACATCAGTGGACTTGAAGTGACTAACATGTCGCCACTAGTCCACTAATGTCACCGTTTTTTTGGTTAATTGGGGCCGGCTGAAAATGAGATACATGGCGGCGCAAACCGCATCGGCTGAAGCTTGAAGAAGTATGAGAAATGTGACGATGAGCTCTTTGCGCTACGGCGTCACCCCTTTAGAAAGCGCACCAACCGAAATAACCCCAATATCTCTCACCAATTGCGCCTGCGCCACATTAAAGTCCACCATTGCTCGCGCCTTGTTTATATAAGCCTGCGTGCGATCCCGCTGGGCGTTCAACACATCGATATTGAGACCAATGCCTGCCTGCATCCGCTTAGTCGCAATCCGCAGCTCTTCCTCAGCCGCTGCAATCTGCGCACTAGCATGATCGATCCGCTTATCCGCCGCCAGGCTCTGATCAAAAGTCGTCCTCACCTGTTCAAAGACATTTTTAAACTCAGTTTTGGCCCTCACGGCCGCCTCTCTCGCCTGCCACTTTGCCTGCGCGATATTTGCCGCATCTTGCAGACCCAATTTGCCCAGCTGCCAGTTGATCTGCAAAGCAATGTTGTACAGTGCATCAAGCCCCGAGCCATTAGCCCCAATACCATAGATATTGCCATTTACATTGACCTGCGGATGCAATGGCGCTTGTGCCACCACGATCGCCCGACGCGCGGCCAATCGCAATTCTTCGTACTGCCGCAACTCAGGCCGATTATCCAGAGCCACACGCAATAAAGACTCAATCGGCGTCCTGCGAGGGATCAACCGCCTCCTCTTTAGCTCGGTCTCAGCCGAGACCAGATCCTGAGCCAGGCTCGAATTGATCAGACTCGCCAATTTTAGCGCCGACTGCCGCCTCGTCGACTGCTGATCCACAAGATTTTGTTGATCGCTCGCCAACTGTGCCTGCGACTGCAATACATCAAGCCCCGTTGCAGTACCTGCTCTCTCTTGAGCCTGGTTGAGCCTTACCTGCTCCTCAGAGATTTCGACCGCTCGCGTCCTGATCTCCAGCAAAGCCTCATTGTACAAAAGATCGTAATATCGTTTGGAAGTATCCAGCAAAACATCATTGATCGAACTCTTGAGAGCAGCCTTATCAGCGCGATACCGATGCTTTTCGCGCAAGGTCCCAAATACGACGCTCCCACCTTGATAAACACTCTGCCTAAAACCAGTGTTTAAAACCTGCACCGTATGCGGTAGCGTAAAAGCCCCAGTATTTCCGCCCACCAAAGCTCCCGGCAAACGTCCCGTGATCCCGATCAACTGGTAACCGCTATTAATATCCGGCAAAAATCGTGACGCTTGCGACAGCACTGCATACTGCTGAGCCTTGAGTGTGGCAAAGTTGGCCTCGATCTCCAGATTGTTGCTCATTGCCTGATCGAGAGCATCAGTCAGATTGATCTTTTCGACGAGATTGGCATCCAGGGTGAAAGGATTGAGATTTTGCTGGACTGAGATCAATGCAGACAGAGGCGGCCGTTTGATGGGCACAGGAGTATGGTCAACAGCAGAAGTCCGCTCACCGGATGCGGTGCCCTCATTACTAGGCTGATCCAGCTGGATGCGCTCGAGCGGTATCTCCGCCTTTTCCACTGGATGGGACCCAAGCGCCTTTGGCGTCTGTGACGACTCGAATTGTTTGACATACACCGCTGGATGCTTGTCTTGCATCGACGGCAGGTGAGTGCGCAAGGGCTTGGCCGACTCTGTGGTCGCATCGCCATTGATCTTGGCCTGGCTGTTTTTGCCTGTATCGACGCTTTGCACAGCGGCCTGCGCCACTACAGGCGACACCAGGCCGGCCACGAGAGGCAAAACGCCGCTCATCACCCCGACCACCACCGAACGCCGCACACTGCGGTCATTTTTAACATAAACTAACATCATGGACTACCTGATATTTCTCTCTGTCTATTTGCCTACATGCACCTCTGCCACCACGGACATACCGGGCGTCAGGAGGTCCTCGTAGCCTTTGAGGCTCTCTCTATCAAACACGATCTTGACAGAGATGCGCTGCACAACCTTTGTAAAATTGCCGGTCGCATTGTCCGGCGGCAAGAGCGCAAACTGCGCACCAGAAGCCGGTGAAATCGAGTCTACACGGGCCTTAAAGACCTTGTTCGGAAAAGCATCTATTTTGACCTCGACCTCCTGGCCTACGCGCATCTTGGTCAACTGAGTCTCTTTAAAATTGGCCACGACCCATTTTTCGTCAGACACGATCGAGAGCATAGCTTGACCACGTTCGACATGCTGGCCTACTTCGACGGTCTTGGCGCCTACCTTTCCAGACACCGGCGCCACGACATCCGTATACGATAGTTGTGTCTTGGCATTGTCATACTGGGCTTCTGCCTGCTTGGCCATGGCCTGCTGGCGCTCGTAGGTGCGCTTGGATGCCTCGGCATCGGCCTGCGCTGCATCAGCGGTCTGGGTAGCGGCTTGCGCCTTGATCACGTTGGCGCGCGCATCCTCCAGCGACTGCTGAGCTTGCTGCACTCGCGATTGCGCTTGCCTGTAGCCCTCGCGCGCCGACTCCAGATAAGCCTCGGCCACATCCTTGTCCTGACGCGCCTTGTCAAAGGCCTGCTTGGTCACGGCTCGGTCCTCGACCAGGCTCTGATAGCGGTCAAAGTCGCTCTTCGCGCGCGTCAACTCTGCCTCACGTTGCTTGATCTGCGCTAACTGCATCTTGACTCCCGTCTTGCTCTCGGCCAGTGCTGCTTCCGCGCGATCTACATTGGCACGAGCACTGTCGATGGCCGATTGGGCCTCAAGCTTGCCGGCAGCAGCCTTGCTAAAAGACGACTGAATATTGGTCTTGGCCTCATTGGCCTGCCAATTGGCGCTTTCGGCTGCGGCATGAAAAGAGTCAAGCGAAATTTTAAAATCCTTGGGGTCGATGCGCACCAGTGTCTGACCGGCCTTGACGTGCTGGTTGTCGGCTACGTCCACTGAGATAACGGTGCCGGAGATGCGTGCGCTGAGCTGGTGTAGATGCCCTTCGATAAAGGCATCGTCGGTCTCCTGGTACTCGCTGGCATGCTGCCACCACATGTAGCCGCCCACGCCAGCGCCCACGACAGCAGTCGCGACAAGGGCCTGCACAAAGAGATTAGGCCGCTTTTTAGCCGGCTTGGCGTTAAATTCTTCAGCACGGGCAGCAGCTGCACTGGCCGAGTTTGGGGATTCTGATTGTGTCATTTCTTTAGTGCTGTCCATGATTTATGACCCGTTGCTAGTGACCCTGAGTGATTGCGTTGCATCAGTGCATTTCTACCTTGCCCCCGCGTTTGCCTGATGTGAGGAGAAAGCAGAATGGCAGTGTGAGTGCCGTAAATGTCATCAATATCCAGGCGATGTCCGAAAAAGCCAGGACGATCGCCTGTGTGTCCACCTGCTGACTCAAAAGGTGCAGAGCGCGTTCCCGAGCATCGGGGATCGAAAAGCCCTTGGATTGAAACATGCCGATAAAGTTTTGCAGCCGCTCTGTGGCTAAGGTATTGAAAGGCGTCACATGCTCGACGAGAACTGCACGGTGAAAGTCTTCGCGGCGTGTGAGCAGGGTAGCCAGAAGCGCAATGCCCACAGAACCGCCCAGGGTGCGGACAAGGCTCAACAGCGATGAGGCAGTCTGGATGTCCTCGGTATCGCAATCGCCTACAGCAGCGAGGGTCAGAGGGAGAAATACCAGAACGACACCAAAGCCGCGAAAGAGGCTGGTCGTCAAAAACTGGTCCCAGCCCCAATTGAGAGTGATCGGTAGCAATACCATATTGGAAAGAGCCAAAAATGCAATGCCGATGCCGACCATCAAACGCGCATCGACCTTGCCGGCCATGGCACCGACAATGGGAAACATGGCCGAGGTGATAAGCGAGCTCGGGATCTGTAGCATCCCGGCCTGCAGGGCTGTGTAACCGAGCATGAGCTGGGCAAAATTGGGGATGACGTAGTTGACGCCAAACATGACAAAGCCCACTACGCCCTGAAAGAAAAGACCGACGGCTACAGACTTATAACGCAGGATGCGCAGATTGACGGCCGGATACCGCGTGGTAAATTCGCGCCAGATAAAAGCGACAAAGCCAACAGCTGCCAAAATTGAGCAAGTGACGATGATGCGGGACGAAAACCAGTCTTCGTCCTGGCCTTTCTCTAATACATACTGAAAGCAGCCGAGCATGATGCTCAAAAATGCTATGCCGGGCCAGTCTATGACAGGCTTGGGAGCGTTTTTTTTGCTGGGATCGTCCTTGGGCAGATAAGACTGGCAGATGATCGTCGATAGGATGCCGACTGGGATATTGATATAAAAAATCCAGCGCCAGTTGTAGTTGTCAGTCAGCCAGCCACCCAGGGTGGGCCCCAGGACTGGGCCGACGAGGACGCAGATGCCAAAGATGCCCTGGACCATGCCTTGCTTTTCGGGGGGAAAACCCTCGAAGAGAAAGGCCTGGGCCTTTGCCAGCAAGCCGCCTCCAAAGAGACCTTGCATGACACGGGCAATGACGAGGGTAGTCAGAGAATCAGCCATGCCGCAGACTGCAGAGGCAACGGTAAAGCCGATCATACTAAAGATGAAATAGGATTTTTTGCCAAACAAATCGCCCAGCAAGACGGCGAGGGGCATGGTGATGACGTTGGCAATACCGTAACTGGTGACGACCCAGGCGGCTTCGCTGGTGGTGGCACCGAGGTTGCCCTGGATATGAGGCAGGGCGACGTTGGTGATACTGGTGTCGATGACCTCCATCAAAGCAGCGGTGGCTACGCCAAGGAGCATGCCCCACCTCACTATCTCGCCGCGGGCATCGACCTGTCTCTGCAATTCTTCTTGAAAAAACGTGGCCATTTCTCTCTACCTGCGCCTCAGACCATCGATCAAAAGGGCGAGCAAAGCCTTGCCGCGCTGTTCGAGGAGGTCGCGCGACATGCGGTCGCGAGCCTCGGAATAATTGTCGAAATAAGGAGGGTGGATGGAAGAAATGGCCATCATGAAAGCAACGACAGTGGCTTCGTTGACCATGTGCGGAGCGATATCGCCTTCGTCGGCGGCGCGCTGCAGGAGCGCGAGAAAGCGCGCGCGTTTTTTAACAAAATAGTGCTCGAAGCGTGGCTTCCAGGCGATAGAAGTGTGCAAGAGGGCTTCGGGTGTATGGAGATCGCGGGTGATGAGATCGTAGACCAGGAGCGAGGATTCGAGGACGGTATCGCGCAGGATCTCGATGGCGGGACTAGTGGAGGTGGCGATTTTTTCGTCCATGAGCTTGTGGAGACGCTGGGCGTGGCGCTCGATGATAGTAAAAAGGATATCTTCCTTGCTTTTAAAATCGAGGTAAATGGAGCCCTTGCTGATGCCGAGGTGGCGTGCAATGTCGTCTATGCTCGTGCGTTCAAAGCCATAGCGCGAAAAGAGCTCGTCTGCGGCTTGCAGTATGAGTTCGCTGCGGTTTTCGATTGATTTGGGACGGGCCATCGAGATACTTCCACTGTAATAAAGCAATTGTTGACCAGAAAACGATTCCGGTCAACAATTCATTAACTAAAGTGTTATTAATCTAGATGCGCCAATAGGGGACGCTTAGACGGTTGTCATCTTTACTCGGGGTCGTTGCCGCCACCGTGCATGGGGGTCTGTTGCTCAGGTTTTTGAAAACGATCGAGCTGCTCGCTGATCTCTTGCGAGATGTCGTCGCGACCATGGGTTCTAAAATAATTGGCGAGCCATTGCAGTTCTTTTATAGGTTCTGGCAAAGGCTCTGACAAAGGTTCTGGCAAAGGCCCCGACAAGCGATCTTGTTGGGATCTATTTATATCTGGATTGTTCTGTCCATCTCCGTGACTTTGTGCTCTATCTTGTGACATGTGATCCCGCGCCTCGCTATTTACAGATCTTTCTCATCTCTTTCATTTACAGCAACTGAGACATGGAGAAAGAGAGTTTGTTCCAAACCTGACATATACATTTAATGTTGTGAAAAGCCTGCAACAGCGGGTCTTTGAGATCGCAAAGAGGAGGCGAAGTGTGGCTGATTTGCTACAAGCGGAAACTCGGGTGGCATAAATCCGTCCTCGACGGCGGAGGTAATTGCTGATGGAAAAAAATAGAAGAGAGAGTTTTCAAAAGTCCCTTAAAGAATGTCTGGGTCGAGTGGTGGCCAACAGGCGCAAACGTTTAGGGATGTCTCAGGAAGAGCTAGCAGAGGATGCCGGCGTGGACCGCGCCTTTATCAGCGTGATCGAGCGAGGCAAGCGTAATCCAAGCTTTGGTGTGATAGCTAATATAGCGTCGGGGCTCAAGATGCGTTTTGCGAGACTGGTGCAAAATTGCGAGACCTGTATGGAAGAAGAGCAGGAAAAGAGTGCGTAATACTAGGCTAGGATTGGGCCCACCCTTTTGACCGGGGTGGGCTTCTTTGTGCCTTTAAATACTTTTGATAGATAGAGACCGACCGGGATCTTATTTTTTGTGAGGCCGAAAAATTTGTAAAGACGAAAATTAATTGTGCTTGACACTGCAAACCCTTGCGAGGCAAGCATTTCAAATTTAATAAAACCCGGAAACCCGCATTTTACAAAACTTCACCCATTAAATTTGTCCAGATGAAAACAAGATCCCGACTCAGTCTTGTCTCCTCACCGCTTATCTTCTGGATCCGCCCACGGCTGCTCGGTCACCACCGGCTCCTTGAGCGTTTCTGCCAGTCGTGATCGCGATCCAGCGTTGGGCTGCTCCACGATAGCCGCATCCGTACCTACAGCACCCTCAGCCAGGGTAGCAGCCAACTCGCCATCAACCCCAGCACCACCCACGGTAGCAGGCCGGTGGCTCCCAAAGGCATAACCAAAGAAGCCATCCAGATAGCCGCGTTCAATCAAAAACGACAATAGAGACACGGTACAAATACTAAATAAAATCACGCCAAACGCGACTTCGCGAATGCTCGCCGCATTAGAAACACCCGACTCCAGCACCAATGAGGCCAAAACAGCAGCCGCCAGCCCTTTTGGCACCATTATCGCTACCAGAGAAGAGTCACGCACACTCAAAGTGGTGCCCAGCGTGATCCGGCTCACGACGAGCCTTACCACGATCGTCCACAAAGTGAGCACACCCGCCGCTATCATCAGATACTGCGAGTTAAACTGCATCGAGATGCCGACATAGACAAAAAATAGCGACTTGAACAAAAACACAAGCGCTGCAAAAAAGGTCTTTTCGGTATGCGTCAGCCCTACTTTTTCCACAGGCAATTTTGGCAACTCTCTCAGCCATTTCAACTCTCTGATATTGCCCAAGACAAGACCAAAGACCAGCGCCGCCACAGGACCGCTCCAATCAAAGAGCTCGGCGATACCATAGACGATGCAGACAAAAGCGGGAGTGCAAAAAATGCTGTCCTCCACTCGCCGCACGTATTTGAGCACCGACGACCAGATCACGCCCGCAAAGACACCCACCGCAGCTGCAAGCACAAACGAACTGATCACATGACCGACCATGGCCACTGGTTGCAGCTCATTTTGCTGTGCCATATTGATAAAGGCCAGGGTAGAAACGATACCCAGAACCTCGCAGATCGTCGATTCGAGGATAAGCGTGGTGCGCGTCTGCTCCGAAATACTGAGCTTGGCGAGGATAGGGATCACGATCGGAGGCGACGAGGCCGCAGCAATCGAGCCGAGGATGCAGCCTTCGACGGGAGTCAGACCCAGAGCCTGAGCGCCCAGCCAGACTGTGGTACCGACAGTGATGGCAAAGGTGGAAAGGCCGAGCTTGACCGCCGAGATAAAACTCTTGGCTAAGAGACCCAGATCAAGCTCCAGCCCGCAATCAAAGAGGATGATGACCAGGGCCAGGGTGGTAAACACCTGCCCGACATGTCCAAAATCCTTGGGTTGGACCCAATGCAGCATGGGCCCCAGGATCAGGCCAAGCAGCACGAGGGGCAGCACATCAGGGACGCGGGTCTTTTCAAAGACCGCTCCAAAAAGGTGAGCTAAAAACACTATCAGACCGACGGCGATGATTGCCGAAGCTGCTTCCACCTAGATCTCCTTGGCTGGTGTCTTTGACGCATCGGCAGGCGCGGCGTCAAAAGTGATATTGGCGACACTGTTGGCGGTATCACGGATGCGGAGCTGTGTGACGATGTTTTCGGCATCCAGGGGAAACTCGCGACTGTCAGCCCGCATCTGGCGGACAAAGACGGTCAAGCGACTAGGCGTCTGAAAGACATGCATAAAAAACGGGGTGGCACCGTTTTTGGGGGCTATCTCAAAGGACTTGACGGCGGTGATGCCGATAAAGGACGTGTCGGTGAGACCGGTTTCCTTTGCTACGCGCTGGTTGGTAAATTGCACTTCGCGTACGCGGTTGGTGGCATAAAGATCTTTGGAGATGCGCGATGAGCCAAAAGAGCCTAGCTTGCCGGAGTCATAGCTCTCGATATAGATCTGCTCGGGCTTTGCCTTCATCTTGGCCGACTCGTAGTCTTCGAAGATGGTGACGGCCTTTTCGGGGGATGCTTTGAGAAAGGGCTTGTAGGTATCATCCAGCAATTTGGCCTTGACCGGGACAAAGGTCTTGTTGTTGTAGCGCACCACGACGTCGCAGCCCGGGAGCATGACCACATCGTGGTCGGAGTCATAACTGAGGCCGGGCTCGGCGGATGCAGGACTAAATATGCCCATGCCGGTTGAGGAAACAATTGCGATGGCCACCGCCGCAGCAAATGAAAGAGTGCGTTTTTGGTTTAGGAAGCCCACCGATCGATACCTCTGCAAGATAGAGTCCTTAAGGTGGCATTTTAGCGCATCTTGATTGGAGTAGACTATGTGCATGAGACGTGGCATCAGGATGTATTTACAACCAGTCGCAAAGCATGCGGTGGCCGCAGCACTGGCTTTGACGCTTGTCATCGCTTGCAATGGGCCTGCCACTTGTCAGCCAGCTACCGCGCCGACTATTGTTGATGACTACACAGCGACGCGATTTGCCGACTCGGCTCTGGCCGACTACCTGGCACAGGACTATGTCAAGGCCTATCGCAAATTTGTCGATCTGACGACATCGACTTCGACAACCGACGAGCAAAAGCTGATCGCCGAGATCGGAGCCGGGGATTCGGCGTATGAGTGGTGCGCTTACAGCCGCGCACTCAAGCACTACATGCATGCTGCAAATCTGCTGGATAAGCTAGAAGCCAAGCCAAAACCTCCGGGCATGCCACCAAATCTGCGGGCAGAGGTGGTGTGCAGTCTGGGTGAGGTCTTGTATGAAAGACAAAAGTTTGAAGAGGCGCAGCAGTATTTTAATCAGGCCATAGATCTATGGAAGGAAGGCGCAGCCGAGTACGACGTGCTCTTGCGCAGCCTCGAAGGTATGGGTGCTTGCTTTTACAAAAATGGACTCTATCACGAGGCACTGGCTATTTATCAAGAGCTCGCCTGGCGTGATCGCATCGCATATGGTGCTGATTCGCCTCCTAACGGTTGGGCCTTGCGCATTCTCGCCGATATTTATTATGCCCTCAAAGACAAAAAGGCCGGGGATGAATGCTTTGTGCGCTCTGCCTATATTTTTCGCATCTACAATCTCGATCGCTCATTGCGCTATTGGACCGGCAAAACCGATTTTGACGACAAAGAGCTAGAAGCCAGGCTGCACGAGCGCATTTTGGGACAATTGCCATACATTCCCCCGGTAAATCATCAAAAGCAAGGCGCTTTTACCCACATGATGGATATGCCGCAGCCGGTCGAGGATTACGATAAGGTGCAGCGTGATTCGCGGCCCTGGCGAAGGGCGCGCGTGGTTACTTTTGAGTCGGCTGGTCTGCAGTGGGTCGACCCCCGCAAACAACCAATAGGAGTAGTGGTGTGCATCCCTGGTTTTGGCCTGCAGCACGGGTCTTTTGGTGCGCTGGGGCATGAATTGGCGGATCGGGGCTACATCGTGATCTCGTATGACGTGAGAGGTTTTGGTGCCTATACGACGCTCAAGGCGCGAGATCGCATCGATCTAGAAAAAACGCTGGATGATCTCGATGAGTCTTTTGCGCGCATCAGGGCTGACTATCCAGGCTTGCCGGTTTTTATACTGGGCGAATCAATGGGTGGGGCGGTGGCACTACAGTTTACCGCCTTGCATCCAGAGCTTGTAGATGGGTTGATCGCATCGGTACCATCTTCGAGGCGCTACAGGCAGTTGTTGGCTAGTGGCGAGGTTGCTCTCAAGCTCATCACCAGAGGAAAGGCCAAAATAAACATGGCACCATTTGTGGTGCGCAAGGCGACACAGCAACAAGATCTGCGCAAGGCCTGGGAGGCTGATCCGGAGGCGCGTCTTACAGCGAGCGCGCGGGAGTTGGTGGCATTTAAAAAGTTTGTGGATCGCAATCCTGAGTATGCACGCAAGATCACAAAAACGCCGGTCTTGATGTTTCAAGGCTTGCAAGATCTCTTGATCAGGCCGGAGGGGACGATCTCGCTATTTAAAGAGATCACCTCTAAAGACAAGGATCTGGTTTTATTTGGTAATTCGGAGCATTTGCTGCTCGAAGAAGGGCAGTTTAACAAGGGCATTTTGGCGGATCTTTTAGAATGGATGAAAATCCATGCGCCGGAGCCGAGTCCTAATGTACAACCGAGTGAGAAAACAGATTGATCACCAGGACGCCGGCGATGATGAGGGCCATGCCGATCATGGCAGGGACGTCGAGTGCTTGTTTAAACCAGATCCAGCCGATTGTGGCGATAAAGACGATGCCGAGCCCGCTCCAGATCGCGTAGGCGATGCCGACTGAGATGTCTTTGAGGGCGAGAGCAAAAAAGTAGAGAGTGATGATGTAGGAAACCAGCGATAAAACGCTGGCTCCGATCTTAGAAAACTGCTGCGAAGCCTGTAGTGCGGAGGTGCCGACGACTTCGGCGACGATGGCGATAAAGAGCCAGAGATAACTCATGGGGTGACCTGTGTAAGCGGTTTCATTGTCGCATATGTATGCGCTGTGAGATTTTTGGCGAAATATCTCACAGGTGGTGAGAAATTTGCGAAAGATATCTCACAGGATGGGCATTTAAAAATGAGTCGAGAGCGTCTGGGGATCTTGTTTTCGCTCGCACAAAATTAATGAGTGAAGTTTTGTAAAATGCGGGTTTCCGGGTTTTATTAAATTTGAAACGCTTGTCTGGCAATGATTTACAGTGTCAAGCACAATTAATTTTCGTCTTTACAAATTTTTCGGCCATTTAGCCTCCACTCAAAAACAAGATGGCCCCTCCATTTCACATCATGCAATCTCCATCACTTTCCCAACAAAAAATCCAAAATATCTAACCGTCCCCAGGCCACTATAAACAATCGTAGCCGCAAAAAGAAAAAAACGAGGGTCCCCTTACGCAAAACGCGCAACAAGACCCTCGCCACCAAAAATCGCCCGGCCGCCTATTTGCCGTATAGACCGGTGTTAAGAGTGATGGCTTCTTTGACAAAAAGATCGATCCGATCACCGATCTCCGCACTGTAAGCATTGTCCGGCAAAAACTCGTTACGATCGGCATAGACAAAACGCGGCAGGATCAAGCAACGAAAATCGAGCATGAGTCCATTGGCAAAACCCATCACAGACATGTAGCTGGCCTTGCCTCCTGCAGCACAGAGAAAACCAACGATCTTGCCTTCCCAAGCCTTGCCCGTCAGCTCGACCAGGTTTTTGCAAGCAGCGTTGACGTTGTAGTTGTAAATCGGCACCGCGATGATGATGCAAGTGGCTGCCTGCACTTTGGCGGTCATCGTAGCAACATTGGGATGACCGTAAGCAGCACCACCATCGCAAAGAGGCAACTCGACATCGCGCAAGTCGACAAACTCGACGGCGGCCTTAGCCTCTTTGGTCTGCTCGATGAGCCCCGCCTCGACTGCCTTTGCTAGCAAACGACTGCGACTGGAAGGATTGAGACTGGTACTGATGATCAAATAAGAGGCTGACATCTGGATCTCCTTAAGATAGTAAGACTACTATTTTGAGTATGACTAATTCTCACGTTTTTTTGATTTATTAAAATTGTCAATATGCGCGAAAGCGCTCCCCTTGGGTATCTCGGGAAGCGCACTCGCATTTTGCCTTGCATTTGAGCTAGCGCAAACTAAAACATCTTTTCAACCAGATCAGCAATTGATCAAGTTGAGCAACTCGTCATAACGGGCCGCTACAGCCGTTATGAGCTCTGGCGGCAATATCTTTTTGTTGCCAAGCGTAGACACTTTAGGTTGCGTTATCTCTGGCTTGAGATAGTGATCGACGATCTCCTCATACTCTGCACTCAGGCTGCTGCCGTAGTGCGCCCAGACAAATTTGATACCGCGGCTGGCAGCCACGATGCCATCTTTTGCGAGACTGTCGCCAATAAAGAGACACTCTTGCGGATAGACGTCAAAGTCTTTGAGGACTTGATCCAGGCCATGCGGACAGGGCTTTTCGTAGGAGAAAGGTAGTATGTGCAGACGTGTTTGCAGATCGCGAGTGGACTCGCGCAGGCTGGCGACCCGTTCGCGTCCATGCTGCAGAGTGATCGGACGATACGGGTCATCCACATCAGGCTCGATCGTAGCCAGAGAGTAGACCGCATCGAGCAGACCATCAAAGATCTGCTTGTTGCGCACTCGGGCCATGTACTCTGGCGCATCACTGAGTGCCACCACTTTTACCCCTTGCGCCTTTAGCTCTTGCAGAGTAGACAGCACATTTGGGAAAGGCCGGAGATATTTGGCCCGGTTTGCATCGACGGCCTGCCAAAATGGTTTTACAAACTCCTCTATAAATGTATCCGGGTCATCTTTAAAGTGCGTCCAGGCAAACTCGGTTTCTTCGAGCAGCCATGGGTATTCGTGAGTGCCGCGACGTTCGATCACGTGACCGATATCGCGAGAGAGCTCGAGCGCTGATTTGTTGAGACGTGGACTGATATCGCGTACAAAATCTCGGATAGCCGGCACAAAATAATCCCAAAAGGAGGCCATAGTGCCGTCCACATCGGTGATCACGAGCCGAGTCTGTGGCCTTGCGCCTCCAGCTAGCACTCTCAGCATTTGTGGTTTTAGTTCTTGCATTTTGTGTACCTCCATAAAACCACGCTAAGGCCAGAGCAGGTTTAAAGCAAGTTATTTAGCGGCTTTGCTTAATAAACAAATATTGCACATGATTGTTTACGCAATGGTGGCAGCACCTCGGATGGTGCCGCCTTTCAGCACACTCCTCACTCAAAAACCGGCTCCAATAGGGCTTTGCCACGCAGATAAGGTCGCAAGGCCGGCGGGATCCTGACCGTACCGTCAGCGGCTTGGTGATTTTCCAAAAACGGTATCAAAATGCGTGGAGCCGCCAGGGCTGTGTTGTTTAGAGTACGCACAAAATATTTCTCCTGGTATTTTTTGTGCCCCTTTCCATCCATCTGTTTTGTTAAGCCCACCCCATACTTTATATTGAGTCTGCGCGCTTGAAACTCATGAAAAGTCGAGCACGAATGCGTCTCGCCAAAGCCCCCGCGACCAGGCATCCAGGCTTCGATATCGTGCTTGCGCACCTGCCCCAGTCCCATGTCACCAGTACAAACTGCCACCACTCGGTACGGTATCTCGAGTGCTTGCATGATGTCTTGTGCATTTTGCAAGAGCGCATAATGCTCGCGTAGCGAGATTTGCTCAGTCTCGTCGCCTGCACAAATCACCACCTGCTCTACTTTTTGAAACTGGTGCACCCGATACAATCCTCTGGTGTCTCGGCCAGCAGCGCCTGCTTCCCGTCTAAAACAAGTAGAAATGCCGACCATCCGCAAGGGCAACTGCTCCAGATCAAACACTCTATCTCGCTGCATCGCCATCAATGCCACCTCGGCAGTACCCGTCAAATAGAGCGGATCCTTTTCCAGCTTGTAGGCATTGTCCTCACCCAGAGGGAAATATCCAGTCCCGAACATCGCCTCCTCACGCACCATGACCGGTGGCGTCACCGGCACAAACCCTCGATCGACCACCATATCCAGGGCAAAGCGCAAAAGGGCCAGCTCGAGCAGAGCACCCGTGCCCTTTAGAGCATAGGCACGCGATCCGGCAGCACTACGGGCACCCTCAAAGTCGACCATGTCGTGCATGCGCGCCAGCTCTACATGATCGCGCGGAACAAAACCTCCAAACTCCGGCATCGCGCCATGCCGAAAGAGCTCTACATTGTCGGCCTCAGTGGCCCCTATCGGCACGTCCTCAGCCGGCAGTCCGGGCAGATAAGCGGCTAGAGCCATGTACTCGGCCTCCAGCTTGCGCAGAGCCGCCTCCATGGCGCCAAGAGCCTTGCCGACATCGGCACCTTTTTGCCTGAGATGGGCTTTCTCGAATTCATCGATGATCGCGGCCTTTTTAGCCATCTCCTGGGCGATTTCATTTTTTTGACGCCGCCATCCATCCACCTCCCTTTCTTTCCTCCTGAGCTCCTCCCTGGTCTCCAGCAAACGATCGAGATCCAGGGGCACTCCCTTGCGGGCGATTGCATCTTTATAGGCGTCGATGTTTGCGAGTAATTTTTCCTCGTCGATTTTCATGATATTGCTCTCCATGTGCGCCGCGAGGCCATAAAAAAACCCCGCTAGACGCGGGGTTTGTAAAAGACTGGACTGACTGATCCTATGATCGCGATCAAATACAGACAGACACCACCGCATCTCTATCCTCATAAGAAAGAGAAGAGCGAGAGGCTTGGCAATTAGCGGGTACAAGGTATTTGGTCATGATCTTTATAGTTTAAAATTCTAGTTTGTTGCGAGAGGATCGTTTTGTCAATATTTTTTTTGCAGACTCTCCGGACAATCTTTACAGCATCTCTTACCGCTAGTATTTTTTGCGCCATCAGCACGGCAATAGCGCCCGATGCGCATGCAGAGCTCGATCAAGCGACCACCACCTCAGAGATCAAGGCAGTCAAATCGAGACTCGATCCAAAGCAAAAAGCCATTATCGATCGGCTTGACGCACGTCTCGACGAAAAGTCACGCAAGCAGATTGCAGCCACTATGCGCGATATCACCTTGCGCACTGCATCCGGTCAATACTCGGAAGACCTCATCACTGCCATAGCCTCACAGGTCTATGGACACAAGGTCTCTATGGACATAGCCGGCGACTTTTTTGCTATAGCGATCAAACGCTATCCAAACAATTGCTTTTTGCCATATTTTAGAGGAGCCAGCTGGCTGGTAGTAGACGAAAACAAGCTAGCCGAGCCCGATCTATTGTGCGCCATCGCACTTAATCCCAGATACTCCGAACCCCACGAAAAATACGGTCTGCTCCTCCGCAATCAAAAACAGGATAAACGCGCCTTGCAAGAGATGCTGATCGCCGAAAAACTATCTCCCTCCAAGCCATCGATCCAATGCAATAAAGCCGATCTACTTGTTTTACTGGGACAATACGAGGCCGCCATCGCCGCTTACCAAAAAGCTACCGCATTGTCCGATGGCCATCAAAACTGGCTAGCCGACTTTCATCGTGGCCGACTGTTGCTCAGACTAAAGCGATACGGCGAGGCCTATGAGGTCTTTAAGCATCTGCGGACACTCAACGATCAACCAAAGAGCGGCATTCCTACGCGCATGGCAGAGTGCTTGATCGGCCTAAAGCGCTACAAGGAGGCAGCACAGATCCTGCAAAAAGTGCTAGAGACTTATGACGATATAGATACGCATAGGCTCTTGCTCAAAGCTTACCAGGCCATGGGAGACAAGGCCGGCATTGCGCGGGAAACCAAGTTTGTCAACGAGTTTGATGGCGATCTCAGGCCATTTTGATTGATGCAGAGACTCAGTATCCGCCACCAAAACTGGTGATATTTTGCAGGCACATTTTTACGCTCTGGACAAAGGCGATTGCTGGACGATCGCCGTCCTTGCTGCTATTAATGCGGATAAGCAGAGGAGGGGTGTAGTTGCCACGATCGATCAGGCCCAATAAGGTACGACGTCGGCCTTTGACTCCAGGCAGTGGCACCGGCAGCAAGAACGCCGGGCGACTGTAGCCGAGGCGGTATGGCATTGGTTTGCCCAATAGGTCCATGGTGCCCTTGCCATTTGCATCCAAATCGACGTCCATTGGAGTAGCAATACTTTTGCCATCACCTCCATCGCTATTTGTATCGATGATCCCATCTCTGGCAAGGGCGTCGAGGGCTTTTTCTCTATCGGCATCGAGGTTTAGCCCAGGGAGGACCATGGCCTCCACATCGCAGCCGCTCTGCCTATCGGTGATATTGATAAAATCGCGTCCACTCTTCAGGTCGGCCTCAGCATCGACTAAGGTGAGATGGCGCGGTAATGGATGCTTAAACGTAATGCTGCGATGGCTTATTATCTCCAGCTCGCGCATATCACGAGCATACTTGCCGACCGGAGACAAAAAAACTCGCGAGACAAATACCAAAAGCAAGGACACCAGTGGCAATACCGCAAGTATGACGACCGCGCCTATGGCCTTTTTGTCGAGAGGTACTGGGGGCTTGCCTGGCTTCTTTTTTTTGGATTTAAACATGGCTGACAGCCTCTGTCTATTGCCCTGCGGCCTTGTAGAGCTTTTGATAGATGGATTTGGTTTGCATCATGGTCGTCATATTTTACTTTACCGATTAACAAGACGGGGCGCTGGGCAGAGAAAAAATAAAGCCAAAAATAGGATGGTTAGATGAAAGCTGGCGATTTTGACAAGTATTTATCGATAGCTCTCGCATGCGCCTTTGCCTCGATCGTGTCGCAGATTCCCTTGCTAGGAGCGCTCGCGGACTCCAGAGAGCCACCACCCATGCCTCCGGCACCGGCTCCCATGGCCGATAATCCCTCTGCCACCTCACCATTCGTTTCCCAAGATTTCCCCACGGATATCTCCGGCAATCCCATCGTCAGTCACGCAGCTCCCGTGCCAGGTCCGCCAGTCGCAGCAGGTCCACTCGCCGACAAGCGTCAGGAGCTGGTCGATCGCATCTATGGGATGAAGGCCAACGGTGTCGGCATCGCCAACTACATGGCGGCTTTTGACTATATCGAGACTCTTGCGAGAGGCAATGCCAGCGAATCCGCCCTGCAGAGCCGCATGGACAGCCTGCAAAAGGCATTGGACGATCAGGAGGTGCGCTCTACCTCACTCAAGGCCACGAGGCCCGGTGCAGCCAACAATGGCATGGGCATGCCGACCGGTGTGATGCCTGCCAACGGTATAGCGGCTGGCACGATGGGCCCTGGGCCGATGGCCGGTAATACAGACCCTGCCGCCCTGATGAGAAAGATGATGGAAAATGCCGGCGGCATGGGTGGTTTAGGTGGTCTGGGCGGTCTAGGCGGCCTGGGTGGTCTAGGCGGCCTGGGTAGTCTGGGCAACTTGGGAGACGGGGGTGGCCTTGGCGGCGATCCGCAAAAACTCCAGGAAATCCTCAAAAAAATGCAGCACTAAATGGAAATTTTTCAAGAAAATCGCACGACGACAGGCAGCAATAGCAATGGCATCACTCCCGTAGTGCTGGATTTGGCTCGCAAACTGCAGACCGGGCGACTGGACGTCCGCTCGGGCTATCTATGGGGCTCGATCTGGTTTGAGCGAGGCGAAGTCCGCGACGCAATGTCTGGTGATTATTATGGCGAAACCGCCGTGGTCGAGATACTTACATGGGGCACATGCGATTTTAGATTCTTTGCTGACGAGCCTTACAACAAGCAGACGGTCTTTGCAGATACGCAGGTCCTACTGTTCGAGGCAGAGCAATTTAAGCAGCAGTTTCAGCAACTTTTAGCTGCCGGCCTTGTATACGAATCGGTCATCGTGCCCAATACGCGCGATCAAGACATACGCGACATCGAAAAGAGGCTGACTAGTGGATATAAATGCAATTTTGAGTCGCAACTCGATCTCTTGAGCTATCTACACGAAGAGAGGACACTGGCCGATCTGGTGCGCGACCTTAATATGGACAAGCATGACTGGGCTCCAGTCCTGGCCAATCTAAATCGATTGGGGCTCGTCCAATTTAGACCGCCGCGCATCGTCAACGAAAACCTCCTCGACTTTATCGGCACCGACGCCAACAAGCAATACGACAAGTTTTATCAAAAGCTGCTCAAACCTGAGACTGGCCTTTTGGATTGGCGGACCTTTCTCTTTTTACTGACGCACGAGTACAAGCGTTACAGGTCTCAGCGTCGGCCGCTTTCCTTGATCGTTTTTGATCTAGGCGTGTCGGCGGGTCTGGATCACAATGGCGAGCGAATATCGACTGCCAGCACCACTCTCACCAATATTGCCGAGGCCAACGGGGGCGCCAACCAGCTAGAAGCATCAGATAGCAGTCTGCCTTTTATTGCCTGGAAAGTCGCTATGGCACGCATTGCTCTTTTGACCAAGCAATCCGATGTGCTGGGACACTTTATGAACGACGGCTATGCCATCATGCTGCCCGATACTACCGGTTCGCAGGCAATGTTTGTTGCTGAGCAGATCGCGGCGAGCCTCACGAGAGCTCCGCTAAGTCAGGATATCGCTGACAAGGCTCTCGATCTGGCCTTTGGCGTGGCTTCGATACCCTTTGATGGCAGCGATCTGCAGGCGCTTTTTCAGGCAGCGACCCAGGCGAGATATCGTGCCCGGAGAGGTGCCAATCCAGTATCAGGATTGCGCAGCTGAAATAGCATGCAAGCATTAGCGCGAGCTAAGCAAAGCGATCGGCGCTTTAAATTGCCTATAAATCATAGATTTAAGCTCTTTGTTGCTTAAACCTCAGGCATATCTATTGCTTGACCACTAGAGCTTTTATTAGTTTGAACTCACTATTTCACTTTTCTGCAATAAGAGAAAAAACCAACCAGCTCACGCAATAAACGACACCTTGCACCGATGTCTCAGTCCTGTCACTGAGTCGGGCGATGCCGTTTAAGAGTTGGTCGAGATGATGTTGCGTCAAACATCAGGCTCACGGTCGGATCTCATACGCAGGCAGTGCGATAGCCATCTGTGAAACCGAGAGAGTAAGCCCCAGTGACGCCTGGAGCGAGCTATCTCACAAATTCCGATTGGAGAAAACTATGGAAAAGCTCATCAACCTGAAGCTCGACACCACCACCCACGCTGCCGTCCGCAAGGGCCACGGCAAGCCCGGCCACGATCACCAGACGTCGATCGATGTCGCCGGCACCGGTTCGTCCGACTTCCCCTTCCCGAGCGCCGACGATCTCGTCAAGCGTTCGCTCAAGCGGGCCAAGAAGGCGGATCGCAACAAGCGCCAGCGCGATCGTCGTGCCGGCAAGACCTCCGGCCAGTCGGCCGAGAGCGATATTGTCGCAGACGGCGAAAAGTCGCTGATCGGTCTGTCCATCCCCACGCCGGCTGCGGTCGTGCCCAAGGGTGCCACCCGTGACAGCTACACCGCGGGCCAAAACCTGCTCAAGTCGGCCGACGGCATCCAGGCCCTCATGATGCAGCGGCAGTTTGACGGTCTGTACGAGGCGCGCTTCGGCGACATCTCGGCGGCCGTCGGCTGGGGTCTGACCAACATGACCGGCAAGTACCAGCCGGTCGTGACCAGCCTGTCGCGTCAGCTCACCAAGCTGCGCACGGCGTACGAGCAGGCTCTGCCCAAGCTCATCGCCGAGCTCGCCAAGAAAAACCCCAAGGCTCCGGTCCAGGCGGTGATTCAGCGGGCTGTCCAGCTGCTCGACCAGGAGCTCGCTCGCATCCTGTACGTGCTCGAGGTCTACGCCGACAGCATCAAGCAGCACCGCGACGGGCGCTTCCGTGGCGAGGCTGAGGCTCTCGAGGTCTTCTTCGAGGACGCCTTCCGTCTCTACACCACGGGCGAGCTGCACTGCACGCCGACGGGCCAGGCTCCGACCCCGGCACAGCTGCCGACCTCGACCTACAAGGTCGGTGACGTGTTCATGATCCGCTTCACCGGTTCGGGGCTGGCAACCATCCCCGGTTCGCGTGGACCGGTGGGTGCGCACTCGCTGCAGTTCCCGTTCGACATGATCGACTTCATGACGATCAACTTTCCGCTGGTCGGCCACGAAGCCCGGCACAACGTCTTTCATGACGTGGTCGGTCTCGAGGACGAGATGCTGGAAGTCGTCGACAAGGCGATCCGCGACGCCCACGCCGCCGGCACCCTCAAGTTTGCCAAGGACGAGATGGAGCTGGGCAAGCAAAAGGAGTCGACGCTCGACATGGTGGTCAAGCTGATGTGCGACTGGCTCGGCGAGATCGATGCTGACGTCGTCGGCGGGGTCAACTTTTCGGG